>Ga0187862_10001565_pt1 | contig 23969 bp, 26 predicted proteins | sample June2016WEW_10_1_FD_133003 | JGI IMG/M metagenome (GOLD analysis project Ga0187862, IMG submission 133003) | Peatland microbial communities from SPRUCE experiment site at the Marcell Experimental Forest, Minnesota, USA - June2016WEW_10_150 | ecosystem: Environmental > Terrestrial > Soil >...
AGCTCTTGTCGGCTTCCCGAACACTTTGCTCTACACTAGTCGGGCGTCATCGCAAGGATCGGTAGATTCGCTTCCCAATTTTCCAACATTACCATTCCGCCAATAGTTTTCATGGTTGAATTATCTGCTGCCTTCTTGATAATGAAAGAAAGTTTACCTCAAAGGCAACGGACTACCTTGCTCTTTCCCGCACTGCAAAACTTATTAATTCAACCCTGAATGCATTAGGTAAAGGCGAGCAAAAAGTGACTTTGGCATTAGCGTCTAGACTGAAAGACTTCAACCGCATCGAAACCATATCGTTAGCTTTCTACGCGCTTAGCGGATTAATCCTTCTCATTTCCCTGCCCTTCGCAGACTACGCACCGCAACTTGGGCTCCTGGGAATCCTGAGCCTAATCGTGGCTTACGGCGTCTTCACAAAACGGTTTTGGGCTCCATACTTAGTATTTGTCCTGTTCGTAGCTGCATCAACTTTCGCACTCTACACGTTGATCGTAGCAGGGTTCAGCAACGTATTGATTGGCTTGAGCATGCTTGGCTACCTGGTGCTTACCTGGGTGTTTGCTATTTACTTGTTACTGATAAGAAGAAAACCCTAAACCCGAAATTTCTTCGAAACAAACCAATTTTTGCCTTCAACAGAGTGTGATTTTGACGCACGAACCATTATAGTTCGGGCGTTCTATTTTAGCAGTGGATTTGAATGCATGTAATATCCCCAAATGAGCGTAGAGCACAAGGAAACTTGATAGATGTTAATTAGCTGGAACTTACCGATCCACAAAAGCTAATTTGCTCAAGCGCGCCTGGTTTGCTTTGATGAATAATTTCAAAAAGCAAAAGTTATTGAGGCCCAGAAAGCCGTTCTTAACAAACTCAGCTCAAGATAAGGAAAAAAAGAGCCCTTTGCTCATCTTACACTTTTCCTGCAACGTTGCGAAACAGAAACACTAGTACTTCTTGGTCTGAGTCAACGAACTGCTCGTTTTCAGGAATTTCCACGAATCCATCAGCCTTTGCCAAGGTGGTGATTGCCCCTGAAGCACCTGATTCTACGGGATCAGCAATTAAACGGCAGTTTTTGTCAAACATCAACCTCACCATAACGAAAGTACGCCTTCCTTTTGCGCTGAACATGCGCGAACCAGCAGCTGCTCTAATCGTTTTCATTGCGCCGACAGGCCTTCCAGCTAACTGCTGAATCAAAGGTCTAGCCAGCAAATAGAAAATCAGAAGCGCCGAAGTGGGGTGACCTGGCAAAGAAAAGACTGGTTTTTCTCCGATGAATGCTATGGTGGTTGGTTTTCCAGGCTTAACTGCGATACCGTAGACAACGATACCGGGTTTGCCCAATGAATCCACTATTTGCGGAGTATAGTCCCGAGGACCTACAGAGACGCCGCCGGAGGTGATGACCATGTCGGCTGAAACCAATGCTAAATGCAAAGCCTTAGACAATGCCTCTTTGTCGTCGGGGACTACACCGAAATAGACGGGTTTGCCGCCGCTTTCCGTTACAGCTGTGGAGATGCTGTAGGCATTGATGTCGTAGATTTTACCTGGCGGAAGGGGTTTGCCGGGCTCGGTTACTTCGCCACCCGTCGACAAAACAGCAATCATAGGGATCCTTGAAACCTGAACTTTGGTCAAACCTAAAGCGGCCAAAACACCGATTTCTGAAGAACCTAAAATCTGTCCTTTCTTAAGAACTGCCTCGCCCTTCTTGATATCTGAGCCGCATTTCATAACGTTCTCATTAGGGGTAATGGGCGTGAAAACATGCAGTTCGCTGTCTTCCCGCTCTGTGTCCTCAACCATAACCACAGCGTTGGCCCCCTCAGGAATCGGCGCTCCAGTGACAATTTCAACCGCCTCACCCTTTGCGACGTTAACGTGAGGCTGCTCCCCGATGTTTACGACCCCACAGACTTTGAGGGTTGCAGGCTGGTTTTCGTCTGCTCCGAAGGTGTCTTCGGCTTTCACTGCGTAACCGTCCATTGTAGAGCGGCTAAACGGCGGAATATCTAGCGTTGAAACCACATCTTCAGCCAAAACCCGATTGTATGCTTCAAGCAACACCGCCTCTTCCTCGCCCAGAGCTGATGGCTTAAATTGAGATGCGATGGCTCTTTGTGCTTCCTCAAACGTCATAAGCTTCCTAAACATTTACACAGCCTCCACTGTGCCAAACATTTGCACAATTACTGTTTCGCCTTCGCTTACGCCTTCACGGTTCTCTGGAACCACAACGAAGCCGTTGCTCTGTGTCATGGTAGAAATCGAACCTGAACCCTTCGCGCTCACAGGCTCAGCGTAAAACTCCCCATCATTCAAGGTCACATGGACCCGAACGTATGTTTTTCGTCCCAAGGCGCTTGAAACCCGTCTCTTCAAAACTGCCTTCAACATGGGTCTTGGCTCCGAGTCAACCATTCCGAGCAACCTGCAAACCATCAGACGACCGAATACTTCGAAGCCTACAATTGCAGCAACAGGGTTACCTGACAAAATTAAAACAGGCTTGCCATCCAATACTGAAAGAGCCGTGGGCATAGCAGGTCTAAGCGCAACGCCGTGAACAACCACGCCAGGCTTTCCCAGCTTGTTGACTGCATCAGGCACCAAGTCAAAACCACCGACGCTTGTGCCGCCAGTTGTGATTACAGCATCCTGCGTTTTTAGCGCCTCACGGATTTTTTCGGCGATTTCATCCAAATTGTCTTTTGCGATTCCAAAGTCGGTTGTTTCTGCTCCGAGTTCTCGGCATACTCCTGAAATTATGATCTTGTTGGAGTCATAAATTAGGCTGCCGCTAAGTTTTGCTCCGGGCTCTGCCAATTCGTTTCCCGTGGCGACTATGCCGATTTTGGGTTTAGCGGCAACTTTCAGATGGCTGAAGCCTAACGCTGCAGCTAACCCGATGTGGTAGGGGTTCAAGCGTGCCCCAGCCTTTGCAATGATTGTGCCTTTTTTGAGGTCTTCCCCTACTTTAGCAACGTTTTCGCCTGGCAAAAGCCGACCCCAAACCTCAAGGTTGCCCTCTTTTTTCTCAGTGTTTTCTAGCATGACGACGGCGTCTGCTCCTTTAGGAATCGGGTTTCCCGTCCAAATCGGCTTGGCTTGTTTGGGGCCTATCTCTTGGCCGCCTGTGAGTAAGAAAACTGTGGGTTTAGATTGTGAAGCGCCTGTCGAATCCGCCGAATTCAAAGCATATCCATCCATTGCTGACTTGTCAAACCGCGGCAGACTTTCTGTGGCAAAGAAGTCTTCAGCCAAAATCCGTCCTAGCGCATCTTCCAGAGACAACGCTTCGACTTTCGGTTTATCAATCTGCAGCGTTTTAAGCCAAGTTTGCAGCGCTTTGTCTGTCAAGGTTAATTTTTGGAAACCTTTGAGTTTCACCACGCCAATCACGGTAGGACAGTAACGAACTTTCCGTAAAAAACATATCGAAACAAAAAAGCCTAATTGGCCTAGGACACTGTAGCTTTTTTATCTTTTAGCTGTGCCAGTTCGGCCATCTGCTTAAGAAACGTTTTGATGCCTTCTTGTTGCCCGTAAACTACTAGTCGCCCGTCTTTTTGCCGGTTCACTGAAAGGTTGTTTTCCTTGGCAATCACTGTAAGCTTCTCGGCAGAAAAGTTGGGCATAGGTTCAACTCTTATCCACTTTTGGTCTCTTGGAATTCCTGTGATAAGGGTTGATTCGATTTCCCCTTTTGCTTCATAGGTTGGCAAGCTTGCTTCGTCAAGACGCTTGAGCCATTCATCGACCTCTTCTGAACTCATGGCGATTTCTGTTTGTGTAATAAGCAGCGATTCGACGCTGCCAAGGATCTCTTCCAGCTTCAAGGCAACGTCACCCGAGCTTACTCCTGCATTTGCGATTTTGATCATCATCTTCGCACTTCTTAAATCATTAACTACGTTCGGTGGATCGTCGTAGCCTTTTTTCCGCAGTGCCAACATCAAGTCTTCAAGCACCTGCCACTTCTCAGTGTAACCCATTTACATCCTCAACTATTCTATGGTTAAAAGTGACCTTAAAACCTTGCTTTATCATTTTGGAAAGGAATAAATTCTCTAGTTTTTTGATATATTTGTTAAGGTAACGGTTTTGTTCGACGATGAGAAATTTCAGAGTCCACATCAGAAGTGCCAGCGTCAGCAGTAAACGTGAGGCGGACAGGACATGAGGCTTCAAGTGATTAAGTCGGAGGGGTTAGCGCACAACAGCTACTTCCTGGCAGACAAAAGCGAAGCAGTTGTAGTTGACCCAAGACGCGACTGCGAAATCTACACGAAGCTTGCTAAAGAGGAATGCGCATCCATTCGTTATATCCTTGAAACCCACCGTAACGAAGACTACGTCTCAGGCGCAGTCGAGTTGAAAAACATGACTGAAGCAGAAATCGGGCACAGCAACGCTCTGCAGTTCAAGTACGGCGACCACAACCTCGCCGACGGCGACACCCTAAATCTTGGCGACGTCAAAATCAAAGCGCTCCACACTCCTGGGCACACAAACGAATCCCTCTGCTACCTCATTTACCCGCCAGGCAGCGGCGAGGCAACCATGATATTCAGCGGCGACACACTCTTTGCTGGCTCGGTGGGAAGAACCGACCTGTACGGCAAACCCGCACTACTAAGTCAGGCTGAAAAACTCTTCACAAGCCTCCACGAAAAAATGTTGACGCTTGGCGACCATGTTTTTGTTTACCCCGCGCATGGAGCGGGAAGCGTCTGCGGACATGACATAAGCGAGCAGGAGCCAACAACTATTGGTTACGAGAAAAAAACCAACCCCTACCTTCAACTAACAATGGAAGATTTCCTGTGCAAATCCTCCTCAGAAGAGCTTTTTGTGCCGAAGTATTTTCGCGAAATGGAAGAACATAACCTAAACGGACCGCCCTTGCTGAGCAAGATGGCTTACCCGAAGCCTTTTTCGCTTCAGGAGTTTGAAGAGAAGATGCAGGAAAGCTGCATCCTGGTTATGGACACCAGGATGCCTTACGCCTTTGCAGGTTCACACATTTCCAACTCCCTGAGTATGTGGCTTGGCGGAACCAGCGTATACCCAGGTTGGCTACTGGACACCCATCAATACCTCGTTTTTGTTCATGAACGACCCAGCGACATCGACATTGTGGCGCGGAGACTACGAAGGCTCGGGTTTGACAACATTTGCGGTTACCTTTGCGGCGGCATGAACGAGTGGCAGGAAGCTGGAAAACCTCTAAGTCGAAGCGGCACAATGTCGGCGCTTGAGCTTAGAACAAGACTGAACAATGGCGAGGTTTCCCTTTTAGATGTTCGTGAACCAAGCGAATGGAGGGAAGAAGGCACAGTAGAAGGTGCAATGCGAATTTTCTTCTCTGATCTACCAGAAAAAACGGATATTCTGCCGAGGGACAAGCCCATCGCTGTGGCATGCTCAGTGGGAAACCGCGCCAGCACAGCCGTCAGCATACTGCAACGAGCAGGCTTCAGCAACGTTAGCAACGTGTTGGGAGGCATGACTGCTTGGACAAACCTTGGCTACTTGACCAAGAAAGGTTAAACCCATTTGCGCCAGCTTATTCTTCCTTTTCGTCAATCATTGCTTTTGCCATTCGGCTGAGTTTATCCTTTGGCTCCAACAACTCTTGAACGAGTTTAAATTGTCGCTTGTAGATGTGGCAGTTCTTGGAGTGAAAAATCAGCTTGCCTGTTCTTATGGAAAGATTCCCGCGGTCGTTGATTTCCGCCACGAAAGCCTCGTTAAATAGTTGGAGTCCAGCTATGTTTGCAGGTAGTCCAGCGTAGGCATCCCAGCTGCGGAAGTAGCATGTTAGATGCATTTTGCCTTCAAGGATCTCTGTGTCAATTAGGCTTAGACATGGGGGTTCGTGACGTTCGGTTGTGTCGGGGCGAAAAAGTTTGATGTCGTCTGGCAATCTTACAACCATTGTAATTTGCCTGTCTCTTTGCTCTTTTATGTAGCGTTTAATGGCTTCTTCAACTTGATCAACCGGTTCTCGAAGCCTGCTGCCATAAGTGTAGGTTTCATCCTGCTTACCTTCGCCGCACCATAAATACGTCAACGCATACCACTGGATATATTTCATGTCGCAAGGAGCTTTGTCGCTTACAAGGGGACGGTTCTCTGGATGGTCAATCTCAAGCGTTAAATTGAGTTTTTTCGTGAGAGTTTCCTCTGACCCGTACCCAACTTGGAAATCATCTCCGTCCTCCCATATACTAGTTAAAGCTTTGAACCAAGCGTCAGGGCAGTCAAATGCCGTTACTTTCACGTGCTTCATCTGTAAGCCTCCAAGACACGAAATAATGTTTAGCCGATTCGAATATAAGTCTGCACTTTAAGGGGCACAAAAGTTAGAAGCAAACTCAAAACTTGTTATAAAAATCTAAAAAAATAAAGAAGAAAGTTGGGTTTTTAGTAGGGCATTCCGCCCATACCGCCCATGCCGCCGCCCATTCCACCCATGCCGCCGCCCATTCCGCCTGGAGGCATCGGAGGCATTTTACCGCCGCCTTTGACGCTGATAAGGTCGTCGATTTTGAGTATCATGTTTGCGGCTTCGGTGGCTGATTTTATTACTTGCTGCTTCACGCGCAGTGGTTCAATGACGAGTAGGTCTAACATGTTTTTGATTTTGCCTGTGGTGACTTCGATGCCGAAGTATTTGCCGTCTGGTTTCTCGTGTTGCGCCCTGAGTGCCACCATGATGTCTATAGGGTCTAACCCTGCGTTCTCAGCCAACGTTAATGGGATTGCTTCGACTGCTTCAGCATAGGCTTCCACTGCAAGTTGTTCTCGTCCGCCGACCTTTACTGCGTATGCGCGAAGTCCTCTGGCAAGTTCTGCTTCTGGTGCTCCACCGCCTGCAACGATTTTGCCGTCTTCAATCGCGTTTCGGACAACGCATAAGCCGTCGTGTAGTGAACGTTCCGCTTCGTCTATAACATGGTTGGATGCGCCTCGGATCACAATTGTTACTGCTTTCGGGTTCTTTGCGTCCCTAACGTATATGAGTTTGTCATCACCGATTTTGACTTCTTCAACCCGTTTTGCCTTGCCCAGAACATCAGCTTTGAGGTCTTTGGGGTTTGCAACTATTGTGGCGCCTGTTGCCTTGGAAAGTTTTTCTGCGTCGCTGCTGCTTACGCTTTTAACTGCTAAAATGCCTGCTTTGCCGAGAAAATGCAGTACCATGTCGTCGATGCCTTTTTCGCAGAAGACAACGTTTGCACCAGATTTCGTAACTAACGTAACCATTTCTTTGAGCATGCGTTCTTCTTCGTCGAGAAAAGCCTGCATTTGATTGGGGCTTTCAATGTTGATTTTTGCGTCGAACTCTGTTTTTTCAATTTCCATCTTTGCGTCTAACAGGGCGATTTTTGCGCCTTCGATTATCTTGGGCATCCCTGAGCTTGCGACTTCTTTGTCGATAACCATTCCTCTGACAAGCTCTGTTTCGTCTAAGCTTTTGCCATGTTTCTTGACGACTTTAATGAGATCAATGTCAGCTTTGTATTTTCCGTCGATTTTTTCAGAAACCTGTTTAACAGCTTCAACGATGATTTTTGCAAAGTGTTCCTCAGCAACGTTGATGCCTTTGCTAGCCAAGGATGTGATCGCTATATCCCTCAGGGTTTTGTCATCATCTATAGAAATAGGAATAGCTATTTGGTCCAAAATTTCTTGAGCTTTCTCACTTGCCTTCTTGAAACCTTCAATAATAACAGTTGGATGCACGTTTTTGTCAAGCAAACCTTCAGCTTTTGAAAGCAACTCTCCAGCCAAAATCACCGCTGTGGTTGTTCCGTCGCCTACCTCGTTGTCTTGGGCTTTGGCAACTTCGACAAGCATTTTTGCTGCTGGATGCTGAATGTCAAGCTCCTTCATTATTGTTGCGCCATCATTAGTTATGGCAACGTCGCCCATGCTGTTAACAAGCATTTTGTCCATGCCGCACGGACCAAGCGTGCTTTTTACTGATTCAGCCACTATTTTTACAGCCATGATGTTGTTTTTCTGTGCTTCGCGGCCTGTTGATCGACCGGTTCCTTCTTTAAGGACTAAAATTGGAACTGTTCCACCTTGAGACATAATTTTCACCAAGTTTTGTTGTTTTGATACAAACGGAATTCAACAATCAAATATTTAAATATAAATTTTTCTCACTGACAGCGACACAACTACCCAATTGAGAGCCACTTTTGGATCAGCTTGTTCACTTTAAAGGTTGGAGCACGTGTTTTTGGGATCGTCAAAAAAATTAGACGCTTGTTCGGGACGCAAGTAAGGGCAGTTTTTGTTTCTTAATTTATTTTGGATTACTTGTTTTTTTTCCCTTTTTGATAGTACCCTTAAAAGTTTGTACTGTTTCTTCGCAGATACCCGGTTTCCATTTGCATATACCGCCAATTATCTCTTTAAGATAGTATTCTAGTTCTTCATTTGTCAAGTCGTTAGAGCGGTCAACGCTGTAGACAATTTCATCTTTTTTCCGGCTTACAGTTACCGACAATAAAACATTGTTACCCACGGGGTTTTCAGCCTCTGCTTCTATTAGATTCGATTTAGATTTAAGCTTTTTACACTTTGAACTAACTGAACCGACCGAATATTTCTTGCTAATGTTTTTCTGCAAAAAAACTGATCTTTAGAATAGATAATGTTCGTTTATAGTGATGGTGTTCCTGAGTGCCTTTCTGAATGCAGTTGTCCACCTGTTGCCCAATTTGTCTTCGGCGCTTCGTAAATAACGATCTCGACAGCTTCCTTAGGAACTCCCATGTCCACAAAAACCTTAGTTATCCCTTCAACCGTCTTTTTCTTATTCTCGGAAGTCATACCTTCCCAAACAGAAACCTGAACTATCGGCATTTCAATCCTACCTCAAATAACACTTTGCAGTTTTCGCCTAATTAATCTGTTCTTCCCGACGCAGAAAAGCCCCGCCTTAATTTAAAAATGAATCGTTAGTTTGCTTTGATGATGTGATAGCCTGATGCTTTGCGAAGCCTGTTCATGACAGCTAATCCGAGCCCTTCAGAAGAAACCCCTTCGGCAATTATGACTCCGACGTTTTCTGAGTCTACTTCACGTAGCAAGCGAAAAAGATTCCGTGCAACAAGCACCAAGTTAAAGCGGCTTCCCAACGATTTGACTACGCCGGTTTTATAGCTGGCTTGGGTTTCATCCGTGGCTAACACCCCGACCTTCACGCCTTTTTTCATATAAAATTCCGTCAGCTCTTTAACCTTGGCGACTACTGCTGGAATATTTCCTTCGACAAGAATCACTTCAGCTTTAGGAGCGTAATGCTTATGCCTCATCCCGGGCGAACGTGTCTTTTCCATGGGCAACTCCGCTTCAGCCAACACGAAAGGATGAAGCCTCATGTCATCCAAAACCTGCTTCAACGCTTCAAAAGGTGTTCCGCCCGGGCGAAGAACCATAGGTGGATCCACGCTGAGGTCTACAACAGTGGATTCAACCCCGATGTTTGTTGCACCGCCGTCCAAGATAACGTCGATGCGCCCGTTTAAGTCCTCAAACACATGTTGAGCGGTGGTTGGGCTTGGCTTTCCGGCGAGGTTCGCGCTTGGAGCAGCAATCGGGCAGCCGCTTCGTCTAATCAACGCCAAAGCGACTTTATGCTTGGGCATTCGAATTGCAACCGTGTCTAACCCAGCAACTGTTACGGATGGCACAAGGGTTGAACGTTTAAAAACCAGAGTCAACGGACCTGGCCAAAACTTTTTCATCAGCAACTCGGCCTTCTCAGAAACCCCCTCAACCAGCCTGCAAACTTCGTTTGAATCTGCAATGTGGACGATTGGCGGGTTATCCAAAGGACGCTTTTTAGCTTCAAAAAGCGCCAAAACAGCCTCAGCATTAAGCGCATCTGCGCCTAATCCGTAAACAGTTTCGGTTGGAAAAGCCACTAACCCGCCCTTGAGGATAAATTGCGCAGCAACCTCTATTTTGGAAGCATCTGGGTTTTCCGAGTCAACTTTGAGCAAAAGAGTTTGTTTCATCAGGGTTGCCTTTTTAGTTTGAGTACTACTGACGTTTCAACCTGCCGCTCCGAAATCTTCCAATACCGCCTCAGGAGCCTGCTCTTTTCTGCCTCTGGCACAAGTTGGAACCCGTTTTTCTCATAGAACTTAACTGCCCAGCCCGCAGCTTCCCATGTACCAACATAAACATGACGGGTCACAGCTAAACCCAGCAAATGCTCCAGCAGTTTCTGCCCCAAACCAATGCGCTGCTGATTTGGCAAGACGTATGCGTGCCTGATTAGGGTGACATCTTGCACGTATTGGATTCCCATAACAGCTATCAAGACACCGTTTTCTTTGAAGCCGAAAAATTGCACGCCACTTTCGATTTCGATTTTGAGTTCTTCAAGGGGCATGTAGGGTTCTTTCCACATGTCGCTCGGGATTTTCCCTTTGTAGACGTTTGAGGCGCTATTGACCACATTAAGAATCGATGGAGCATCAGCGGATGTCAACTTATAAATCATCTAGTTTCCCTGTTCACTTTATGCATCATGTTCAGCATTTTCTCAAGTTGCTGTCGGCTCCTTTTGGCTGTCGCCTTTGAAGAGCTTGTCAATAAGTTTGTTGAAGAATCCCTGTGCCTCAATTTCACCTACTTTTTCCAGGTAAATGGAGACTAAGGCGATTTTTCCCTTTTGGGAGGCAACGTATTCTGCGAACATGCGGGCGGAAATTATGTTTTTGTCGCCGAGAAGCACGGAGGACGTTACGGCGCCGATGCCTTCTTTGGGTTTGGGAACCGCTATTGCCAGTGTTCCCAGTTTGTCTTCTCTTTCGCTTAGCATTACCATGCAGGAGTTCTTTGATTCAACGTATACTGCTAGGAAACGGGTGTCTTGCTGTTGGAGTTCCTCTTTTGTAACTTTGGCGCGTTCCATTTCTTTCCGCTTCCTATACATTGTTGAATAACTTGGCTCCTTTAAAAACTTCACAAGAGTTTTTGCAGGGTTTTCTTGGATATCGAAAACTGTTCCTTGCCTGTTCGTTGGCCAAAAATGGGTTCTTACAGTAAGGCATTAAGGATGGAACAAGTTAAGAGTCTCCTGTGGGTTCAGCCATGATCGGCCTAAAACGCGTCAGGAAATACTTGCTTCCTGCCTTCCTCATCGTAATATTGGCAGCTTCGGTGGGGATATACACATCTTACTCGATTGGAAACCAGCCTAAGGCTAATCCAAACGCCGTTTACGTTGGGGTAGCTTTCGGCGGAAACACCACGCAGGAAGCCAAACTCCTCATTGACAAAGTAAAAGGCTACACAAACCTCTTCATATTGGACGCGGGAAGAAACGCCCTAACCCAAAACGAAACAGCGGTGAATGAAATCTGCAATTACGCAGTCGCTAACGGTTTAAGCGTCATCGTAAACGTCGGCGTCCAAGTGCCCACTGACACCAGCCGCTACTGGTTCTGGAATAATTCGTTAAGCGTTACTGAACAATGGAAAGCGCAGTGGGGCAGCAAATTCTTGGGCATGTACTACAATGACGAGCCAGGCGGGATTCAGCTTGACGGCAATTGGACTGCTTATTTTACGCTTTTCCAAAAGTATTTCTTGAACACAAACTTTTCAAAAGCAGCCAACCTTAATCAAGATTTTTTAAATTCAACCAGGGATCTGGACCAAATTTATCTAAAGATGTTGGGGTACATGAACAACGACACAAGCCCTCCAAACTATAATTTAGAAGCCAACTTTTTCGTCAAAGACATCCTTCAAGGGAACAACGGACTTGAGGATTTGAAAGCGGCTGATGTCACAACGTTCACTTCTGACTATGCCCTTTACTGGTATGATTACTTGGGCGGATACAATGTTATGTTCGCTGAACTTGGTTGGAACTGCAGTGTAGCTGAGCAAATCGCCCTTGTGAAAGGAGCCGCAAGATTGCAGGATAAAGAGTGGGGAGCTATGATCACTTGGACTTACGACAATGAACCCTACTACCTTGACAGCGGATCCGAAATTTACAACCAAATGCTAGCCGCATACGAAGCAGGCGCAAAATATATCGCGGTTTTCAACTACCCCTACAATAACGGAAGCCTATATGGCGCATTGACAAATGACCAGTTAATAGCCATGCAAAGCTTCTGGGATGACATTCACCAGAAACAGTTTCCTGATTTAAGCGGTCCAGACGCCGTGTTGGTTTTGCCTGAAAACTACGGATGGGGCATGCGGAACCCGAATGATACAATTTGGGGTTTCTGGCTTACTGACGACAAAACCATGCAGATAGCCATAACCACAAGCGCTCTACTTTCACAGTACAGGGTAAGCTTGGACATAGTTTATGCTGACCCGCAATATCCAGTGGGAAACATTGGTTACCAGCACATCTATTATTGGAACCAAACTGGGATTTGACGAGCTTATGAGAAGGCTGCACCAGTTGGAAATACTTAATTAAGGGCTTCTCTTATTGCTGGGTACGGAAGGATAAAATTTGAGTGATGAACTTTCAAGATTACCGCCTAACGTCCAAGAAAGACTTCTTAGATTGCAGCAACTCCAGCAAACGTTACAGTCGATTCTTGCGCAGAAACAGCAGGTTGAAATGGAAAAATCAGAGGTAGAACAGACAATAGCTGAACTGCAGAAAACGGTTGAAACTGCAGTCATTTACAAGGCAGTCGGCTCACTGTTGGTGAAAGCTGAGAAACCAAAAGTGACAGAGGAACTTGTCGAACGCAAAGAACTTCTGGAGACAAGAAGCACCGTTCTGGCAAGACAAGAAGAGCGGATGCGCAGCCAGATAAAAGAGTCGCAAACAAAACTTCAAGAAGACCTAAACCCAGTTAATCAGCCACCTACATCTTAGGTGAATGCGCGTTGGATGAGCTGGGGATACCAGAATTATCCATCGAGCAAAAAGAAGCTTTATGCCAAAAGGCGGAGGATGCAGCTAGAAAATGTCTCCTCGCCAAAGTTTCTTCTAAAATGGTTGACAAACTAGACATCAGTGTCGAAGCCGAAGGCACAAAGCCCCTCAAAGTCTCTGTAGAAGTAAACCTCCAGCTGACGCCGGAAGCTAAAGACGTAGACGCTCAAGCTCTGGTCAAGGAGTCAACAAACGCCGCACATAGGGCGGTTGAAAACTTTTTGAGAAAGTCTAAATGAACGAATTTCAAAGTTTTCTGCAAATACTCAAGGAAAGCAAGGCATCTTTTGTTCTTTTGCTCTGTCACCGTAGCGCTGATGCTGATGCCATCTGTTCAGCGTATGCTTTGCAAGGTTTGCTTAAGCGTTTCATGCCTGATGTTGTGTTTGAAGTCGGGTGTCCTCAAGGCGTCAACAAACCCTCCAAAGTGCTTCTTGAACGAATGCCCATAACAGTCAACTTGAAGCCGAACATTGAATCGGCGGATGTGATTGTTTTTCTGGACTTAAACACCATCGACCAACTTGACCAAGTGGCTGAAACCATAAGAAGGTCGCCTGCACCCAAAATCATCGTTGACCACCATTATCCAAGCCTTCAAACCACCGAAATCTGCAAGCTCTGCATATTAGACCAGAGGGCAGCCGCTAACTGCGAAATAGTTTACAATCTGTATAGACAGGCGAAAGTCAAACCTAACTTCAACGAGGCAAAGGCATTATTTGTAGGAATAACTTTTGACACTAGACATTTCGCTCTGGCAAGCGCGGCAACTCTTGCTATCGCGGCTAAACTTGTAACAGTAGGTATAGATGTTCAGGCGACGCTGCAAGAGTTCGCTTTACCTATTGACACTTCGGAACGTTTAGCAAAGCTGAAGGCGTGCAAAAGAGCCAAGATTGTAAGAGTAAGCAACTGGATTATCGCTGTCTCGCATGTTAGTGCCTATCAAGCTGCCGCAGCAAAATCGCTAGTTGATTTAGGCGCACACGCCTCGGCCGTTGCCGGGCTCAAAAACGGGAAAATCGATGTAAGCTTGCGTTGCACACGCCAGTTCACTGAGGAGACTGGCATCAACTTAGGAAAGGACATAGCGGCTCCTCTTGGCGAATTTCTGCAAGGAGTTGGTGGGGGACACGCCATGGCGGCAGGAGTAAGCGGCGAAGGCGAAATAGAACCTACCCTAAAACAGTGCCTCACGCTTATGAAACAGATCTTGCGAACTTCTCATCGCCCCGCTTCAGGAGTCCTCTCGCAATATTCATCTTCAGAAAAAATCTGAGAAACGGATTCAGTTAGCGGATTTTCATTTTTGTTGTTTGGCAGGGACTTTTCAACAAAGGTGGAAGATTGCCAAAGTTGGGTAGCTACGCTTAAATGAGCAAAGTCTCACGCTTAAGGTAGCAGGCACAAAACATGGCTATAATCGAAACCAAAAACCTTACTTACACTTATCCAAGCGCAGCCAAACCGTCAATAGCCGAAGTCTCCATCAAGGTTGAGAAAGGCGAATTCGTGCTTATTACGGGTCCTAGCGGCTGCGGAAAAACAACTTTGTGCCGATGCTTCAATGGGCTTATCCCTCATTTTTACCAGGGTGAGATGAAAGGAGAAATTACTGTTGCAGGCGAGGACGTCCTTAGACGCCATACTTACGAGATGGCTAAACATGTTGGGCTTGTGTTTCAGAACCCAGAAAACCAGCTGTTCGCCCTGTCAGTCGAGAAAGACGTGGCTTTCGGGCTGGAAAACCTCGGAGTTTCCAGACCTGAAATTCGAAAAAAAGTGGATTGGGCGCTAAACCAAACGGGCATTTACGATTTGCGCGAGCGCTCCCCGCATGAAATAAGTGGTGGACAACAACAAAGAGTTGCAATTGCCGCCGTTTTGGCGATGGAACCCGAAATCATTGTGCTGGATGAGCCAACCTCTTTTCTTGATCCGTTGAGCGCGCAGAAAATTTTTGATGTCATTTATGATTTAAACAGAAAACAGGGCATCACAGTTATTCTTGTCGAGCACAGACTCGATTTGACGGCAAAGTACGCGAACCACCTCATCGTTATGGATGAGGGAAAAGTGCGTTTTGAAGGCGACCCGAGAGAAATCCTAAGCTCAGAAGAAACCCGTTTAATCGGAGTGGGCATACCAAAGGCAACCCTGTTGTACAAAATGCTTAAAAAAGACGGTTTAAACATGGACGGCAACACACCCCTTTCTTCAGAAGAGCTTGCTGAACAACTGTTGGAGACACTTAGAGCAAAATGATTGAAGCTACAGATGTCCGCTTTTCGTATGCTAGCAAGATTGAAGCCCTCAAAGGTGTTACGTTGACGGTGAAAGACGGTGAGTTCTTGGCGATAATGGGCCAGAACGGAGCGGGAAAATCAACCTTCGTCAAACATTTTAATGGTCTCCTAAAACCCACCTCGGGAAAGGTGATAGTGGACGGGGTTGAAACAACCAAAACAAGCGTCGCATCTTTGGCCAGGAACGTTGGGTTTGTTTTCCAGAATCCTGACCATCAACTTTTCAGCGAAACAGTCGAAGAAGAAATCGCCTTCGCTCTCAAAAACTTCGGGTTCGCCGCGGACGTCATTGAGAAGCGGGTTACATGGGCTCTGGAGCTGCTATCACTTGCTCAGTACCGGAAAACGTCGCCTTTCCTGCTGAGTGGAGGCGAGCGGAAACGTGTTGCGTTGGCTTCGGTTTTGGCTTGGAACCCGCAGACTCTGATTTTGGATGAACCTACCATTGGACAGGACCATGAGCAGAAAGAGAAACTAACCCAATTCATCCTGCAAATGCAGGCGCAGGGAAAAACCGTGGTCATTGTCACTCATGACGTAGAGTTCGTCGCCGAATGCAACCCCCGCGTGGTTTTGATGAAGGAAGGGAAAATTGTTGCTGAAGGTATGGGAAAAGACATATTGACAAACCCGCAAATCCTAGCAGAATCGTCCATTGTCCTCCCCCAAATAGCACAGGTCTTCTCGAAGCTGTCGGCTCTAGGCTTCCCAAAAAACGTCATTGACATTTACGAAGCAGAAAAGATAATTCTAAACGCCGTGGGAAGCAAACAGCGATGAGCGTTTTCGACGGGTTAAAGTTCCGGAAAGTTTATTCTCCAATTCACAACTTGGACCCACGAGTAAAATTTATCTACGTCATATCGATCTTCGCTGTGGCGATAATCTTTGCGCAAATCATCCCACTGCTTTTTCTGTTCGTTTTGCAGGTTCCTTTCGTGCTTTTGGCGCGTGTGCAACGGCAGTGGCTTCGCTCGTTAAGGGGAGCAGCTTTTTTGGCAGCAGTTATCTTCGCAGTAAACGTTGGATCATCTTTCTTCTATGCAGGCTACAAAATAGCTCCGCCCGCCGTAGAAAGTGCCCTTGCCCTTACCCTGCGTTTCGTGGTGCTTGTTGAATCTTCCTCAGTTTTTTTCCTAACAACCTCTCCTGACCACTTAGGCTTAGCGCTAGAAGAATCCCACGTACCCTACGAATTCGCCTTCGCCTTCACTACGGCAGTACGTTTTGTCCCCGTTCTTGCAGAGGAAGCCCAAACAATTATGGATGCGCAAAAAGCAAGGGGGTTGGAACTCGAAAAAGGAGGCCTGATGAAGCGAATCAGGAATTACATCCCCGTACTTATCCCGCTAATAGTCAGCGCAATCCGAAGGAGCCTTGAGTTGGCTGAGGCAATGGAGAGCCGTGCTTGGGGAGCTACTAAGAAACGCACCAACCTTTACTCGCTAAAACTCCACAAAGGAGATTACGCACTGTTGGCCATCACAATCGGAATATTGATTGCAGCCGTCTACATTCGTCTGTACGTCCCCATCCCTACAATCGTCCATCTGCTTTAACGCAAAGACGCAGTAACGAAATTTCTTAGGGAACAGAAACTTTAATGTTTGACAATCCAAAAGAGAAAGATGAGATTTAATGGCTGAGCGTACCCGTTTCGGACCTGCTGGCGTCCCGCCGATGTTCCGGCTTATGGGAGCTGATTTGCCGGATGTTCCCAAGTTGCTGCGGGAGGAAGGCTTGGATGCGTTGGAGTACGAAGCTGTCCGTTGGGGGCCAAAGCCGCAGATTTCAAAGGAGTTGGCGGAAAAGCTGGGTGCTTCTGCAAAAGCAAATAATGTGCAACTTAGCCTTCATGGATCATATTACATCAACCTGTCAGGCAAACGTGACGTCGTTGAAGCAAGCAAGCGGCGGCTAATAGCCTCTGCTATCGCAGCAGAATGGATGGGAGCCTACGTCATGGTTTTCCACACTGGGTTCTATGGGCGTTTCGAAAAGGACTTTGCCTTCAAAACTTGTCTGGAATCACTCAAAGAAGTTAGCGCTGAAATGCGGAGTCTTGGACTTCAGGTAAAGCTTGGTCCTGAAACTATGGGAAGAAAATTCCAAGTAGGCAGCCTAGAAGAAATCCTGATGATCAACCAAGAAATCGAAGGGACCCAGCTTGTTGTTGACTGGGCTCACCTCCATGCGATTCACCAGGGAACACTAAAGAAAACCGAAGACTTTCGGAAAATCGCCGAAAAAGTCGAAGAAAGACTCGGCACTGAAGTGATGCGTAGCATGCATTGCCACTTCTCAAAAATCGAGTTCTCAGAGCAAGGCGAAAAAAAGCACCACACTCTTGATGAGAATAGGTTTGGTCCAGACTTCCGTATGCTTGCCGAAGTCATCGTTGATTTTCACATGCATCCGACAATAATATGCGAGTCGCCCATATTGGACGTTGATGCAAGGAGAATGAAAGAAACACTCAAAGAAGTTCTGGAGACTAAAACATCAGAAAACCAGAAATCATCTTTTTCGATTTGACAACAATTGTTCGGCAAGTAACAATTCTTTTACTGTGTTGATGTTTACGGCTAGTTCTTCTATGTCTATCAGATAGATGTCTTGGTCGAGCCATTCGTCGCCATAGCGTTTGCGACCGTCGATGACGTTGATGCCAACCGGAACGACGTCTTTGTCGTCTTTTTTGAACGAGTACTCGACGCACATGCCCAGACGTTTTTTGGTTTCAAGAGGGACAGCTACGGTCAAGGCGGGTTTGCCGCATAGCTCATAACGTTCCACAATAGCATCCAACACTTCTCCCGTGACAAGAGGCAAGTCAGCCGCGATAGCTAAGAAAACGCCTAGTTTGAGGTTTTGACTGGCGTAGCCCATGTCTGAAACATAGTCCTTCCCAGGCGTATCTACCACTTGGACTTGGAATTTACTCAAATACTTGGCCGTCTTCGGTGTGCAAGCGCTTGTTGCAACAATGATGCTGTCTATTTTCTTGGCATCCTTCAGGGCTTCAATCACGTATTCGATCACTGGTTTCCCGCATACTCTAATCAACGGCTTTTCTTCGGGAATTTGCATGCGAGTTCCTCTTCCGCCAGCCATCACAAGAGCCTTTATGCCCAAGAAACCACCGCCAGCAACACAATCACGCAGACCATACGGGTTATTTCGTTAGTGGCTCCGAAAACGTCGCCTGTGACCCCGCCGAAATGCCTGTGAGCAACAGCAACCATCACCAAACTTGTGACAACGCTTGCTAAGACAACCATCGCGCCTGCCCAGCCAAGCAGAGGCAAAGCAACCGCGAAAGAAACCACTATCGCTGCAAGGAGTCGTAAACTGCCTTTGCCGCCGCTCATGGCTTCAAGAAACGGGGAATTCATGCCTTGATGAACCGATTTTCCAGCCCAAGCCATGACAACCATGGAAAGTTTAGCTGAAGCTTCAATTGCAATGATGCCGCCAACTATCAAAGGAATTTTGAACAGACCGTTGCCTACGACTTGCCCAATGGCTAAAGCTGAGATAAGCATGGTCATAATGCCTATAGATAAGCCTCCTGCACCTGTGAGCTGGTCATGCATAACCTCGATTTTGTGTTCCGGTGTACCATGAACCATGACGCCGTCGCCAAAATCCAGCAAACCGTCGGTATGGTGAAGCCCAGTGATTAGAAGCAACAATGCTAAAACTAGGCCGCCGACGACTATGCCTGGCAAAAATTGGTCAGCCACCCAACCAAAAACCCCAGCAATTAAACCGATAACTGCGCCGATAAGCGGGAAAGTCCACATGCCTTTGGCGCAGTCAGTAAGCATGTCCTTGTCCATTGCTACGGGAAAGATGGTGAGGAAAGACAGCAGGTTCCTAAGCTCTTTAATAACCATCTCACTTCAAACCCATAAGCAAAGCATAATTGTTCTCTATCTCTTTAAGCAATAGGTCAGCCGTCACAGCGCCGCCAAGCTTCGCCATAGCAGCGATCGAAGCGCCTCCCGCACCTACACCTTCCTTCACAAGACCCGTCTCGTAGATTTGCAACCCTGGGAAACGTGAACGACCAAAGTTCAAATTAGCCGCTAAAATCGGCACATCACAGAACTGCTTCACAATCCCTTTGAGGTCAGACGACTTGTCCTTTGCAACCCATCTGGTTGTGCCCACAGCCACGTTACACAAAACGTCTGGTTCCAAAGCGTTTATCAAGGCTAAGACAGCGCTCATCTGGGTTCCGCCCGCCATCAGAACGGGGACTTGTCCAGCCGCACCAACAACCAAACCTGTAAACGCGGCCATCATCGGGTCGCCAACGCAGGAAATCGCCTTAACAGGGTCTTTCGCCAAGCTACCGAAGCTTTGACCTGCAGCTGCCAAACCCGCCTTAACTGTTTCAGCCTTTAAAATGTGGGGATTCTGAGGCAACGTGCTGCTTACCTTTCCCTCAGCACTCACGCCAAGAGCTGAAAGTACGCCAAGTGCGGTTGTTGTTCCCCCTGGAATGCTCTCGCCAATCACAAGGTAGTCAACGGCCTTCGCCAAGTTTTGCCCAGCAATTTTGGCGCGTTCAATAACTTCTGCAACATCGTCAACTGCGTTTCCGCTTCGAATGTCCCTACCAGGGTTTCCGCCTAAGTCTAAAAAGGGAATCTGAGGCTTCACTCTTACCCCGCCGCTGGCGATGAGCACGGGAATGTCGGCGAGTTGCAGGGCGGACCTTGTAATTAATCCGGGCGTGGGGATTCCGTCGGGAGTTACGGGAACACCGTTGATGGATTTGCATTTGCCTAAGAGAAGCAGTTCAGCGTCTGCGGGCGGAGTGTAATCGGTGAATTCGGGGTTTGCTCCAGCCGCAGATATTCCTGCGATTTTGCCAGTTTCAGTTGTTCCTATTGTGCAGATGAAAAGTGGGTTTTTGCCCGCGACTTCATCGAGGAAAGCTTTAGCTTTCAACTCGTTATTCGCGATTATTACGTCGAGTGTTTGGTCCATCCTACGCTTTTCCCTTGCCTTTCGGCTTGACTTCGAACTTTTTGATTTCGAGACATCCGAAGCCGCCGTCTAGCTTGTGCTTTTGTGTTTCTAGGATTTCAATCTTTTTCCTAAAAGTGGGGCCATCGGTCACAACCGTGTGATATTCGCCACCTTCGCCGCATGGGTCAACCCCGCCGAGTTTAAGGATGTCGTCATAAAATTTTCTGTCGAGAACCCTTCCAAGCCACTCAACGCCAAGTTTCTCCAGGTTGGTGCGGACAACAGTTGCTTTAAAACCAGCTTTTAAGTACTCAAGGTAAATCTGCTTCGTGTCACCCATCCATAGCGGCTTAATCGGCTTCAAACCGACTTCTTTGAGGACTCTGCCCAGCCAACCCTCTTCATGCCCAGCCACCTCATAGATGTCACCTGTAACCAACCCTTCGACGCCTTCGGCTTTGAACTGTCGCAACGCAGCTTTGAAGTCGTCCTCGTACGTTTTGGGGGTTGCTTGCTGTTTTACAATGGGGATTCCAATTGCGTCTGACTGAGCATCCAAAATTCCTACCGGTATCATGTGGAAGTTTGATTTTTCCTTGTTCATCATCATGGTCAAAATTCTGACTACTTCGCAGCCCTGCTGGATTGCCAAGTAGTAAGCGTAGCAACTGTCTTTGCCGCCGCTCCAAGAAGCAACAACTTTCATTTCCGTTTAATCCTCCCATAACATCCTTCAACCTTAACCGCTGAACCAACGACAGCATCAAGTTGAACCAGATTTGCCAAAGATTCAAGGGAAAGAGTCCCTGAAACGTGTGGACAACAAGACGCAGTTTTAGCGGTCAAATATTCAGATAATCTGCCAATCGATAGGAGATTGAGTGGAACAATCGGTTTTTTTTCGATGTTCAGCAAATTACCCTTTCCCGCGTTTGGTTGGTTTATCCAACCTTTTCATATAAGCATTATGGTTTCTACAACCAATCAACACTTAGAAGAATTTTAAGCTAAAAAGGGGGTTTTGAAACCTAAATCGGCGGTTGAAATTCTCCTGCCTAAACATTTGTCTGAAGGTTTTCCAGAAAGCTTTTAATTGTGTATCGATTGAGGAGTTTACGCTGTTGGGCTCCATGGGCAAAACAAGGCTATGCATAGTTACACATACTTTTCTGCCCCATATTGGTGGTATAGAGAAGGTTGTTAATGAACAGAGCAAACGGCTCATAAAACGAAACTTTAAGCCCATGGTTGTCACAAACCGCATTGGCACTCCCAAAACCTACACGGTTGATGGCGTAAGTGTCGAGTGCTATGAATCACTAAACACAGGCTTCCGCCTCGGCATACCCTACTCCATTCCAACGCCTACAAGCCTTGGAACCTTTCTTAGAAACGTGAACGCAAGTGACATCGTCCATGCACATGGGCACCCATATCTAACCTCGCTTATCGCCGCAAAACTCGCCAAAAGGTACGACAAACCCTTCGTTTTAACCCAGCATAACACATTCATTCAGTACGACAGCATGTTCGATAACGTTGAGCGACTCAACGACTTGTCAGTGGGGAAGGAGACGCTTAAAGACGCAGACAGAATAATCGCGGTAAGCAACGCAACCAAAGAGTATGTCCTCAGCTTAGGTGCAAAACCGAAAAAAATCAAAGTCATCCACAACGGCGTGGACATCAATCATTTCAGGATCCTGCCGGGAAAACGAGAGGAAATGCGAGCCAAATTTGGGATCCCAAAGAACGCAGCCGTGGCAATAACTGTACGCAGGCTGGTTTACAAGAATGGGATTGACACTTTAATTGAAAGCGCAAACCTCGCGATCAAAAAGAACCCGAACCTTGTTTTCCTTGTCGTTGGAAAAGGACCCGACCAAAATGGGGTTCAAGCCAAGATTCAAGAGTTAGGGATAGCGGACAACTTTCGCCTAGCAGGTTTCGTCAGCGACCAGGATTTACCGTATTGCTATAACGCGGCCGACTTCTTTGTGTTGCCGTCTAAATCTGGTGAAGGACTGCCTTTGGTTGCGCTTGAAGCCATGGCTTGCGGCTTGCCGGTTGTAGCGACGGACGTTGGGGGGATTAGGGAGATTCTGATGGAAGGTCATGGTAAATTGGTGCCGGCTAACCAGCCGGAGCCGATGGCTAGGGCAATCTTAGAATATTCCTATGCTGATTTATCTGTTGGCATATTGGAGCTGCGTGCTGCGGTTGAAGAAAAGTTTAGTTGGGAAAGAAACGTTGAAGCTCTCGTGGGAATATACGAAGAGCTTATTTAACCAGATGTGAAAACACTATAGCCTTCAAGATGAGAGTTAGCCATGACATCAAAAGTTGAACTGGTTTCAGTCGTCATTCCGACACTTAACGAAGCAGGAAATATACTTGAAGCAGTAAATACTATCCACAAGGAGTTAGCGTACCCCAACGAAATAATCGTCGTCGACGGCAACTCCACTGACGGAACATTGGAGCTTGTGAAAGACACAAGTTTTTGCCGGCTGATCATCGAGCCAAGACGCGGCTATGGAATAGCTTTGCGGACTGGCATGAAAAACGCGAAGGGAAACATCATCGTTATGGTTGACGGTGACGGAACCTACGAGGTAAAACACATCAACCGCCTAGTTGAAAGAATGCTTGAAAAAGACGCGGACATGGTTTTAGCCACACGCATGTTTGACCCGAAAAAAGCTATGGGATTCACGAATTTCATAGGGAACAAAATCATTACTTTGGTTTACGACTTCTTTTACAGCCAACTGCTCAGCGACACGCAATCGGGGTTTCGGGCAATATCGCATGAATGCATTGACAAAGTGCCTTTGGTTGAAGGGGACATGGCTTTTGCCACCGAGATGCTGGTACAGTTCGCCAAGGTCGGGTACAACATGGTTGAAATCCCCACGACTTACAAACCGCGCAAATATGGGCAGACTAAGCTTAAACCATTTAAGTCAGGTATCGAAATATTTAGCACCATATTCAAGGGATTTCTTGATGCGGATACTGTTAGAACGTGCCAAAAGCATTGGAGAGAAAATAGGCTTAAACGATGACAAAGGCTACTTAGTTGCTATCGCCCTTGCCTTAATCATTATATCATCGTTGCTTGCAGGGTACTACTTGCTCTATAAGCCGGCGCCTGAAGGCTTCAGCACGATTTATCTGCTTGATTCGCAGAACAAAGCAGAGAACTACCCGCAAACTTTGGTTTCTAACCAGAACAGCACCTTTACCCTGCCAGTTGGCGTCGTGAACAACATGGGATACAACGTGAAATACGAGGTTTTAGTGAAAATCACCGATGATCTAACCTCTTTGCCGGTCAATGTCTCGCCTATTGCCACATACAATTTCACCTTGGGCAATGGTCAAACCTACCAAAAATCAGTCACCGTTACAGAAAACCAAGTTGGAAGCTACTCAGTGGTTTTTGAGCTCTGGCAATACAATTCTGCTTCAGGAACTTACCAGTTTACAAACAACAATGTGCAGAATTATTGCGTCTTAAACATTCAAGTTATAAGTTAAGTTTTCTTGTGAGTTTCAGCGTATTGCTTTTCGATTGCGACTCTGTGGATGTTGTTGTAAGCGCAGAAAGGTATGATTTTCAAGTCAGGCGTGATGTAGTGGACTACGCATCGTCTAACGCGATTGACATCGAAGTTATATGAATCCATAAAAGCCATGCAGCC
>Ga0187862_10001568_pt1 | contig 23960 bp, 23 predicted proteins | sample June2016WEW_10_1_FD_133003 | JGI IMG/M metagenome (GOLD analysis project Ga0187862, IMG submission 133003) | Peatland microbial communities from SPRUCE experiment site at the Marcell Experimental Forest, Minnesota, USA - June2016WEW_10_150 | ecosystem: Environmental > Terrestrial > Soil >...
ATCGGCAGCTTGGCACTGCGGAATTCTGGCGGGTGCGCATGGGCATTGGCCATCCGGGCTCGAAGGAACGCGTGCTGCCCTACGTGCTCGGGGATTTCTCCAAGGACGAGGTGGTTTGGCTGATCCCATTCCTGGATGCGATCGCGGATGCGGCGCCGTTGCTGTCATCCGGCAAGGCGCCGGATTTCATGACCAAGGTGGCTCTGCTGACTCAGCCGCCACCGGCGTAAGCGTCCAGGGGTTGCCAGGATCGCGCCGGCGAATGACCATCTGGCGCAATCTGTGAGCCATCGGGAGGAACCAATGATATACGACCTATTGCTGACCGGTGGCGAGGTGATGGACCCCGGGGCCGGCCTGCGCGGCATCCTGGATGTCGGGATCGCCGGCGGCAAAATCGTTGCGGTCGCGCCGTCGCTGCCGGCCAATGAGGCCTTGCGTGCGATCAGCGTCAAAGACCGGCTGGTGACGCCCGGATTGGTCGACATTCACGCTCATGTCTTTGTCAATGCGCACGACATGGGCGGCTGTACCGATCAACTCTGCCGGGCGAGCGGCGTTACCACGCTGTGTGACGCCGGCAGCGCAGGGTCGTCGAACTTCGCCGGGTTACGGCATGTGCTCGACCATGAGGTGCGCACGAGGGTTCGTGCGTTCGTCAATCTGTCGGCGATCGGCATCACCGGCACGTCACGCGGCGGCGAACTGTCGCACTTCCCTTACGCCGACCCGGAAGGCTGCGCACGCACGATTACGGAAAACCCCGATTTGGCGATCGGCGTGAAACTTCGTTACGGCCCAGGATTGGTGTGGGAATACTCGACGGAGCCGGTGAAGTTGGCGCGCAAGACCGCGGACATGGCCGGCGGCGTGCCGATGATGATGCATATCACCGACTCGCCGATCCCGCTGCCCGACCTGATCGAGCACATGAAGCCGGGCGACATCGTCACCCACTGCTATCACGGTCGGGCGCATGGCATCATGGGGCAGGAGAAGCAGTTGCTGTTGAAGGAAGTGGTCGAGGCGCAGCGCGCTGGGATCATTTTCGATTGCGCGCATGGGCGAAACCATTTCAGCTTCCGCATGATCGAGAAGGCGCTCGATCAGGGGTTTTTGCCGGACACGATCTCGACCGACCTGACCGTGACGAGTGCGACACGCGGCCCGGTCTGGGACCTGCCCACGACCATGACGAAATTGCTGCATTTCGGCATGCCGTTGGATGAGATCGTGCGCCGATCGACGGTGGCTCCGGCAAAGATCATGGGTTATGCGGGCACGGTCGGCACGCTGCGGCCCGGCGCAAACGCCGATGTTTCGGTATTCGAACTACGCGACGGCAATTTTGAATTGACCGATAGCGATCGGAATACTGTGATTGCGAAGCGCCGACTGTTGACGCAGTTGACAGTAAAGGATGGGCGGGTCTGGTATGAACGGCCGGCGAATGTTGTCTGATATGGGCAGACGGGCCGCGGTCGTGCTTTACGTGGTAGCGATGGCGGTCGTCATAGTCGGTGTAGATTTCGTGTTCTTCAGGAGCCGATTCTGGGAACGGCTGACCGTAAATATTGGAATTGTGTTGGTGTTCGCGGCTTTCTACTGGAGATTCTTCAGAGTCCGGCCGTGAACAATTCAATTGAGATGAACAGGTTATCGATTACTCGGCACTCAATTGTTAAGCGGAACGATGCGAGCCTCGCGAACCGATCTGCGTTCATCTGCGTTCATCGGCGGTTCTATTTTCCTTGGCGGCCCTGGCGGCAAAAGAAAGATTTCAACCGCCGATGAACGCCGATAGTCCCCGAGCGCGCGACCGTTTCCGGGAAAGGCTTGTCCGGTTGGAGTTGCCGTTGTTTATCAACGTGATGATCCGGGACGGACACTCAGGATTCCATGAACACGTCAGGCACCGCGCAGGCGGCGGTACCGTCCGATCAAAGCGTTGGTTGACGCGTCATGCGCCAGCTTCGGTTCCTCGCCGCGATGCAATTCGGGAATGATCCGGCTGGCCAGAACCTTGCCGAGTTCAACGCCCCACTGATCGAAGCTGTCGATGGCCCAAATAGCGCCTTGCGTGAACACGCTGTGCTCATACATCGCTACCAGCGCGCCGAGGGTTGCGGGATCGAGGCGCTCAGCCAGGATCATGTTGGTTGGCCGGTTGCCTTCGGTTACCCGAAATGGTGTTTGGAAGTCGGGCGAGCCGTCTGCCTTCAACTCCACTGCGGTCTTGCCAAATCCAAGGGCCTCCGCCTGAGCAAGCAAATTTGCCATCAGCAGATCGTGCTGTTCGGTGAACGGACTCAGCGGCCGGCAAAAGCCGATCATATCGCACGGGACCAGCTTGGTGCCCTGATGCAGCAACTGATAGAACGAGTGTTGACCGTCAGTCCCAGGCTCCCCCCAGATGATCGGGCCGGTCTGATAGTTCACCACATGCCCGTCCAGGTCGACGTGTTTGCCGTTACTCTCCATCTGCAATTGTTGGAGATACGCCGGAAATCGCGCGAGATGGGCGGAGTAGGGCATTACTCCAATGGTCTGTGCGCCGAAGAAGTTGTTGTACCAAACCGTCAGTAGCCCAAGCAGCAGCGGCAGATTGCGGGCGGCGGGCGCGGTGCGGAAATGCTCGTCCATCGCATGGAAGCCGGCCAGCATCGCGCGGAAATTGTCTGGACCGACGGCGATCATCGTCGACAGGCCGATCGCACTGTCCATCGAATAGCGGCCACCAACCCAGTCCCAGAAACCAAACGTATTGGCCGGGTCCATACCAAATTTCGTCACACCTTCAATGTTGGTGGAAACTGCGGCGAAATGCTTCGCCACCGCCGCCTCCGAACCCAGTTTCTGTACTATCCACTGCCGAGCCGTCGCGGCGTTGGTCATCGTTTCCAACGTGGTGAAGGTCTTGGAGGAAATGATGAACAGCGTTTCCGCAGCGTCCAGATCCAGCGTCGCCTCATGAAAATCCGCGCCGTCGACATTGGCGACGAAGCGGAATGTCATCGAGCGCTCACTGAACGAGCGCAGTGCGCGATACGCCATCTCGGGACCGAGATAGGATCCGCCAATGCCGATGTTCACGACGTTGCGGATACGCATGCCGGTATGGCCGGTAAATGCACCACTGCGCAGACGGGTAGCGAAATCCGCCATCGCATCGAGCACTTTATGCACCTCGGGCATCACATCGACGCCATCGACCTCGATGCGCGTGTCCCGCGGCGCACGCAGGGCCACGTGCAGCACGGCGCGGCGTTCCGTGGTGTTGATCATTTCGCCGGCGAACATCGCGTCGCGCCGTCGTGCCACGCCGCGCTCTTCCGCCAGCAGCAACAGCAACCGTATCGTTTCATCCGTGATCAGGTTCTTCGAATAGTCGAGGAACAGCCCGCCACCCTCGGCCGAGAACCGCTCGGCCCGACCAGGATCGTCTGCGAACAGAGTGCGAAGCTGCAGATCCTTGCTCACGGCATGATGCGCCGTAAGGGCCTGCCACGCAGGTGTGGCGGTAAGTGCTGTCATCAGCAGTCTCCCTGGTCAGGCCAGCACCTTGCTCTTGGTGTCGATCGCGCCAAGCAACTCGTGCCACGACTTCACGAAACCTTTGGCGCCATCGGCCTGCAATTGGGCTGCGAGCGCGGTCAGGTCGATGCCCGCCTTGGCGTGCGCCGCGAGCACAGCTTCCGCGTCACCGCCGTCGGGCGATAATGCCGTGGCGGTTGCACCGTGATCGGCGAACGCCAGCAGGGTTTCCTCCGGCATCGTATTGACTGTATTCGGCGCCGCGAGACCGGCGATATACAGCGTGTCCGATGCGGTCTTGTCTTTGGTGCCGGTGCTGGCAAACAGCAATCGTTGCGCTCGCGCGCCGACATTCGCCAGCCTCTGGAACCGTTCGCTCGCCAAAATGGTGCGATACGCCGCATAGGCCTGCCGGGCAACCGCCATCCCGAGCGTGTTGCGCGATAACGCCGGGACGTTGCCGGCCACCGCGACGTCCCAGCGGCTGACGAACAGCGAGGCGACCGAGCGTACGTCGGCCGACAATCCGGCCGCCACGCGCCGCTCCAGACCCTTCATATAGGCGTCAGCGGCGGCCTTGTATTGGTCGGTGGAAAACAGCAGCGTGACGTTGATCGGGACGCCGGCGAAGATCGCTTCTTCGATCGCCGGCAGGCCCTCGGTGGTGCCGGGGATCTTGATGAACAGGTTAGGCCTCGCCGCCTTGGCGTGCAGTGCCTTGGCCTGGGCGACCGTAGCCTGCGTGTCGTAGGCCAGCAACGGCGAGACCTCCAGCGAGACATAGCCATCCACCGTGCCGGTCCGTTGATGCACCGGCAGGAACAGATCCGCCGCCCGGCTGAGATCCTGAATGGCCAGATTGAAGAACAGCGCCTCGCCCGACGCACCGGCATCCAGCTGCTTGCGGATTTCCGCATCGTACCATGAACTTCGCGAGATCGCGTTGTCGAAGATCGTCGGGTTGGAGGTCAGGCCGGTAACCGAAAGCTCCTCAATGTAGCGCTGCAGCGTGCCGCTATCGAGCAGATCGCGCGTGATGTTGTCCAACCACAGGCTCTGGCCGAGCCGGTTCAACGTTTTGGGTGCGTCAGATGGCATGGTGAGGTTCCTTCATCGCCCGTTCCGTTAGCGCCCGTCCAGAGCCGTAAGATCGTGCTCCAGCAGGTCTCCGATGCGTTCCACCGTGATGTCGGCCGGTGGGAAAGCCGCCAAGATGTCAGGGTCGGTCGCGTAGCGGCCCTGGCGGGGGAACACCGTTGTAACACGGTCGCCCCAGGCGCGCTTGATGGCGTCCAGGATGCGCAGTTTGTCGTCGATCATGACGTAGTGCCTGGCAGGAAAATGGCGCTCTACATCGGCCAGTTCCATTTCTTTGTGGACATAGATCAGCACGTTGTCGCCGAACACCGGCCACAAGCCGGATTTTTCCACCTTGCGAGGCTGGAACACCGCGTCGCCATCTGACAGGATGACCGCGCGACCGGCAATCTGCGCCGCTTGCACAACCGCGATCGCACCTGGATAGAGCCGCTCGTGGAACGGATAATCCACCAGCCAATTTGCCATCCGCAGCAGCTTTGGATGGTGCATGGCCTCAAGCCGGTACAGTTCCAACGCCCCGAGATAGTCGGAATAGCCGAGTTCGGAGCGCAGCCGATCAAAGATTTCCCAGAACCGATCGCGGGTTGCTTCGCCATAACACTCGGCGAGATGCACGCTCAGGTCGGCCTGTACCCGGTCATTGTCCAGCAGCGTGTTGTCCACATCGAACAGGAAGACCGTGTCGGTCAGTTCGCTCATATTGCTCGCCTCTTCCTTCCGTCAACCGCCGCTTTCCGCCAGCGCTTCGGTCCCTCGTCGCCCCTTTCGCACTTCCCCGACCTGGTCATTTTGAACGCGGCTGGCCACGGGCTCGGTTGCGTCACGGTTCGCCGCCGCCGATCGGTTGCCGTTCACAGGCGCGGGCACAGGTTTCCGGCTGGCGATTATAGAGTGGTGTTGCGGCGCCGAGAATGGGCAGCAATCCGGGCTACGGGCATCCACGACCCGCGCCCGTTCGAGTTGGGCGCCGTGGCCCTGTTCAGTGTCGCCGAGGGGCTGGCGGTACGGCGGTCGATCGATGACGGCCTGGCCGAAGATGCGCTGGCCTCGGCGCTGCCAATTGGCCCTTCCCGCGCGGGTCAATCGCCAACGCGACGATTGACATTGCCGCCATTGCCGCGGCGGATTGATCAGGGTCAATGCAGCTAAGGCGATCGAAGCCCTGATTTCCGTTCATGTTTCGCGGACGAACAACGTCCGCCGGGAGGCAAATCGTGACCTACAGAACCTTGATGGCACATCTGGAACTCGGACACTCCAATGCCAACCTACTGGGCATTGCAGGCGACCTCGCGCAGCGATTTGATGCCGGTGTGATTGGCATCGCCATGTGCCAACCCATGCAAATCATCTACAGCGAGGGCTACGTTCCCGCTGACATCATCGTGCAAGATCGCGAGCAGCGCGACAAGGAAGTCGCCACGGCGGAGGCGGAATTTCGCGATGTGCTGCAGGCGCGCGTTGGTCGTCTCGAATGGCGGTCCGCTGTGACGCCCGATCCGCTGGCAGATCATCTGGCGCGAGAAGCACGCAGCGCCGATCTGATCATTACCGGTGTGGATCACAACGCCTCGATGTTCGATCACTCACGCCACGTCAACATCGGCGACGTGGTGATGCACGTGGGGCGGCCAATTCTTGTCGTGCCGGCGGCGGCGTCCGGAGTCGGTTTCGACAGCGTGATGGTTGGCTGGAAGGATACCAGAGAGACGCGCAGGGCAATCGCCGATGCACTGCCGTTCCTGCAGAAGGCTGCCCAGGTGGCGGTGGTGGAGATTGTGGCGGAGCAGGAACTCGAGACAGCGCGCGAACGGCTCGACGACGTCGTGCGGTGGCTTGGCTGTCACGGTGTGACGGCGGAACCGGTTGCTCGAACGTCAAGCGGTGAAGACGCGCACCAATTGCATGCGATCGCCCTGGAACGTAACGCTGGCGTGATCGTGGCGGGCGCTTATGGCCATAGCCGGGTGCGCGAATGGGTGCTGGGGGGTGTGACCCGCGATTTGCTGCTGCGGGCGGGCCGCTGTGCGCTGGTCGCGCATTGAATGTTAGTGCCTCGGACGTCCCCGCATCGCTTGCGCGGTCGGAGGTACGCAGTGCAGCGCGATCCGCGCGGCGTGCTGCATCTTGAAATCCGGCCTGAACGCATAAGCTGGTCCGCTTCACCGTTCCTTTAGGCCTGGCGCCGCCGTCCCCAATCGCAACTGAATATCGCCCCGCCGATATTCCGCCCCGCCACGACGTCCACCCATCCCGGGTTGTACGTCGTCCGGCGAGGAGTTGCTTGAATGCTGTCATCCACTCACGCCACCGCCATGCCGCAAGGCATGCTGCCTGGCGCTTCGCTCCATTCCGCGGAGGCGGGCGCTGTCCAGATCGACGCGTTCGGCCCGGTCGAGGACGAGGACCATATACTCGTGCTCGGTGGCCAAGGCCCCGAGCTGATGTGCGCCCTGCTTCGCGCCGGCGCCGCCAATGTCACCCATCTTCGCGCTTATGAACGCCCGGAAGCCGACAGCGCCAGCCTGGTGATTGTGCCACGGGTTAACTCGCTGGACTGGCTGGCGACCGCGTTGCCGTCGATCCGCCGCGCATTGACGACGAAGGGGCGGATCGTGGTGCGGGCGGGCGGTCAGCCCGGGATCGTGACCCAGATCCGCCGCATGCTGACGCTGCACGGCCTGAGTACGATCCACGTGCAAACCACCAGCGATGGGCAGGTGGTCAGCGCGGAACGTCCTCGCCGTCAATTCGCCTGAAGGAAACATCCTAATGCGCAACCCGATCACTGGCGTTGGCGGCTCGTTGACCGCGCTCGCTACGCCGTTCCGCCAAACCCGCGTCGACTGGGACGCGCTGTCCCGCCTGTCCGAGCGGCAGATTGCTCGCGGCACCGCCGCGCTGGTCGTTTGCGGCAGCACCGGGGAAGCGGCCGGTTTGACCCAACCGGAATATGCCCGCGCCGTGCACACGGTGGTCGAGTCCGCCGCCGGCCGCGTCCCGATTATCGCCGGCTGTACGGCGCTTTCCACGTCCGTCGCTGTCGCTTTGGGCTGCGAGGCTGCGACGGCCGGCGCGGATGCGCTGCTTTGCGCTGTGCCGCCGTACGTGAAACCCACGCAGGAGGGCATATTCGCGCATATCCGCGCGATCGCCCATGCGACTGACCTGCCGATCGTGCTGTACGACGTACCGTCGCGCGCCGGTGTGCCGATCGCTGACGAAACGGTGGCTCGGCTGTATGACGCGCAGTTCATTGTCGGGCTTAAGGATGCGACCGCCGATCTGGCGCGGCCGCCCAGGCTGCGGGCAGGGTGCGGGGATCGCTTCATGCAGTGGAGCGGCGATGACGCCACCGCGCCGGGGTATCGGGCGACGGGCGGCCACGGCTGTATCTCGGTGACTGCCAACGTGGCACCGGCGCTGTGTGCGTTGCTGCACGCGGCCTGGGATCACGGCGATGTGGCCCGGTTTGCCGAGTTGCGCGACCGGCTTGATCCGCTGCACCACGCGCTGTTCGTGGAGAGCAATCCGATCCCGGTGAAGGCCGCTCTGGCGAGCCTGAAGCTGTGCACCAATGAGGTGCGGTTGCCATTGACCCGGGCCACACCGGCAACCGAGGCAAAGTTGCATTCCGTGCTGGCGCCGGTCATGCGGGAAGAGGAACAGGCGGCACGGCGGCCGGTGCTGGCGATGGCGAGTTAAGCTGACGTCCGAGGTCGTGGCCCTGGGGTCTCCGGGGTGCGGACGTGCTTCGGGTGTTCTGGCGGTCAGGGTATCGACTGCCAGAACTCCAAGGCGGCGCGCGCGCAACGTTCCGGTTGCAGCAGGTTCACGCCGTGACCATAACCGGCGAATATTTCCGCGCGGCCGTTGGGCAGCGTGTCGGCGAACAGCTGTTGTTGCGCTGAGGAAATCTGGCTTTTGTCGCCGCTGAGCAGCAGCACGGGCGGTTTGATCGACGGCAGAATGCTCGCAGTATCGACGTGTTCGAAACATTCATGCATGGCCGCGGCGACGGGCGCCGGCGTGCGGTCCATTTCACGGATGACCCAGTCCTGCAGGGCCGGCTCCGCGTGCTCCAGGTCCAGCCGGTAGCCGAGGGTTTGCCGGCACCATTCGCCGACGCCGTGGACGCGCATGGCCTCGCCGGCGTCGGCGCGGTCCAGCGCGTAGATGCGTTTGATGCGGTCGGGGATGCGGGATGGGGTGTTGCACAGCACGAGGCTGGCGAACCGCTCCGGATGGGCGGCTGCGAGCAACAAGCCGATCAGGCCGCCTGAGGACTCGCCGACCCAGTGGACTTTGGGCAGGGCCAGGGCGTCAAGGACGGTCAGGATCTGGGCTGCGATGGTTTCGGGGGTGTATTTATAGTTGGCGGGCGGTTGATCGGAGAGGCCACAGCCGAGCAGGTCGGGGCGGTAGATGCGATGGGACTCTGCGATGGCTGGGACCCAGCGGTTCCAGAACAACGCGTTGCGGGCGAAGCCGTGCATCATCAGGACGGGGGTGGGGGAAGCCCAGGGCCAGAGGTAGTCGTCGACGGTGCAGTGGAGGGATGGGCCGATGGGCAGGGGGATTCTGGGCATGGGGGTTTCCCGATGTTGGCTGCCGGCGGGGAGGCGTTTTGTTGAACCGTCTTCGATCGGTCTTGCTTCGACCATGCCGGGTCATCGGCGGGTTGTCACGCTTGAAGCGGTCCGGTGATATGAGGGCTCGCAGAGCAGAGATATCATGACGGCGAAACATCTCGTCGCAGAACGGAGTGACTGACATGACGGCGAAATTCACGACCTACGACCCAGAGGAGGACGTGGCCTCGGACGCTGCAGTCGCGACGTTCATGGCGGAGGCGTTTGCATCGAAAGACGCGGGTTACATCGAGCACGCCCTGGGCGTGGTGGCGCGGGCGAAAGATACGGCGGCCACTCTACGTCGGACGCCCAAGGCGGGTTGAGTCGTCGCGATTGTGGTTGCATCAGCGTTCGGATAACTATTTAGCAATCGAGCGGAAAGCAGCCGATGTATGGGTGATCTCAGGAGAGCCGCAACCGCGGAACCTAAATGGCGAGACTCCCGGGAAATAGATTTCGGTGAGACCGCTATTGAGGCTCCGCTCAGGCAAACGAACAAGATGTGGAGGGAACCAATTGGGCCGGCCGCCTGCACACGAGCCAGTCCAGGCGCCGCGCAACCTTCCAGGTTTTCCGGATGCCAGGAGAGTGCCGCCCAGAACAGGCTTCGCAGCGGGACGGCGGGCCCGATGGCGAGATGCGAACAATGATATTCTCGAATGGGACGCTCGCCATGGCCGGGTCGAACGTTATAACGCCAGGGGGGCACATCTTGGCGAGTACGACCCAGAGACCGGGCAACAATTGAGCCCGTCCGATCCTACACGTAAGGTGGAGCCATGAACGCCCTCCTGAAGGTCCCGCCGCCGCCGGACGCTGCCAAAATTGCGCACAGCGTCATGGCCTATGACCTCGTGACCGAACAGCTGGACATTGAGCTGCCGATTCCTTTGTTCCTCGACACGTTGGCCCTGAAGATTGCCAAAGTCCCGCCCGACGACAAATACGGTGCCTCTCGTATCCGCTTGAGGCGAGAGCCGTCGATACCTTCCGGTTCCTGCTCGGCCTGGATGTAGACATGTTGAAGCGAGAGTACTTTCTCGAATCGACCGTTGGCCATGCGATTAGCTTTGGACCCAGGAAGATTGAGGCCGTGGAACTGCTGACCCAGGTAACACCACGCCCACGCTACGCCAGGGCTGATAAACCGCGCTTCTCCGAGCGGGAGTTGGTCGTGCCGACATTGCGTTTGCTTGATGACGGCAACATAGGGTGGATGGCCACGAGCGACGTAATCGCGCGGCTGACAGAGCTTTTCGCCCCTTCAGGAGAAGACGCCGAGATCCTCGAGGGACGACACGATAGCTATTTCTCGCAGAAGGTCCGAAACATGATTTCGCACCGGGACCAGCCGTCGAGTTTCATCCATAAGGGGTTGGCGCACTACGAACGGCATGGCCTGCAGATTTCCGATGAGGGCCGCTCGACAGTCCGGGCGCTGCTGTCCTAGCTCTGGGCCATACCTGGTCGGCAGCCGCCGTCAGATCCCGCGAAGATGTCGCAAAGTCTCGATATTGCGCCTTGTAGCCCGGCCTGAACCACTTCAGCTCCGTTGGCCCGCTGCGGGCCTTGTCCCAGATAAACCATGCGTACGCCGTGGTTCCGCTGCCGGCGATTTTGGCCCCCTTGGGATAAAAGGTGATCCGCTCGCTGAAGACCCACACGCGCGCAGGCGGATGTTTGTGGAAGATTGTCCGAGTCCGGTTAGCACCCTCCAAGAATGCGAGACGGAGGAGCAGGGCAAATTTGGCCTCCGCTAATTTGACGCACTGCGCCACGAAGCCCTCAGCACTGTGGAACGGCGGGTTTGTGATAATGTTCGCCGCGCGCCGGTTGCTGGTAAGGAAATCATGATCGGGCTCACCGAAGCCGCGATCGTACAGGTCAGAGCTGACGACCCGCATCCCGGTCCGGCCAAGCACTTCCGTCATAGAACCATCCCCGCAGGCACATTCCCAGATGTCACCCTCGAACCGCTCATTTTCGATGAGCGCATAAGTGGCCCAGGCAGGGGTGGGATAGAAATCCAAGCCATCTAGATCAGCCGACCGCTTCGTGGTCGGCTTAAACCCGCCGTTGAGGTTGTAGGAGGCGTCGGTCGGCATGGGGAACCCCTTGATGGCTAGGTGGGAACGACTGGCTATTTCTCTTTGAGCAGACGAGGCCGCGCCGGCTCAAGGTCGGCGTAGCGAGCCAACATCAGACCTTGCCCCAACGGGCTGGAACGCGGGTCGACGGCTGCCGTTGGCGATCCCCATGAACGAACGTCCGCCTGTCGCCGTTGCGCACGACGAAGCGGCCAGACCGACATCGGCCAAACCAAGCCATCGGCGGAACATCCGCTTATATCTCCGGCTGGGCCAAAGCAGACCGGCAACTCACCACCCATTGCGGTCCTTCGCCAGCAAGTGGATCACCCACACCAAAATCCGGCGATCGTGGCGGCAGCCAGCCAGAAACAATGCTTTGGCAACGTGTCAAAACTCTGTGTTGAGCTCCTGGCGTGGTACGTCAGCGGTTTCGTCAGTTGGTATTAATCGACGTTATGACCAATTTACCTGATACCAGGAACCCGGATTTCACAACACAAGCTAAGGAAGATCTCCTCCTGCCAAAGTCGCGGTCCGCGCCGAAAACATCCGCACTCGCCTCCCCAATCGCGAAAAATCTTGACATTATTCCTTTCATAGGCCATCTTCCCCTCCCCTTATCGCCCCAACCGAGTTCATATCAGCGCATGTCGCCGCTTTGTCCACCCGAGTATCCGGATCGTCCCGACGCCCCCCTGTTATCCATGGGTCCCGCGTTTTCCGAGGAAATTGCCCGCTCCCTGGTCGGCGCCATCTGGCACGAGAACCCCGAGCAGCCGCACGAGACCGATATCCGCACCGCCGCCGGCCTCACCATGCTGGAGTCTCTCCGTCCCAGAGATCAACTGGAGACCATGCTGGCCGCCCAGGGTGTCGCAGCGCACTGCGCGATCATGGACAGCTTCCGCTGCGCCGCCAATCCCGATACGCCGCCGCTGCTGGCGATCAAATTTCGCGCCAGTGCGGTGTCGACGAACCGGATGTTCTGCAACAACCTGCACGAGCTGGAGCGCCTGCAATCCCGGCCTCTGCCGCCGCGCGCTGGGCAGCCTCCGAGATCGCCAACACCGACCGGCGATGGCGGCGATCCGCCCGAAGCTTCCTCGACCGCGAAGCCACCCCGCACACGCGCCAAAACCTCGCCGGCGAAGGTCGCGAACCCACCCGCCGAAACCCCGCAATTCCTTCCGGATCCGGTTTGCCCGCCAGCGGAGCCACCGGTCAGTCTGGAGGATATCCCTGAACTCCCGGAAGACCTTGAAACCCGTCCGAACGGGACACCGGGCAACCTCAAGGCTTATACGCCAAAGCCTCCCCCACCTGTGCCTTACATCCCGCCGCGCGAGGCCCCGATCATGGTTGCGCTCGCCACGCGCCCGAAGCCCTGGCGGATGGTCAACGTCCCCAAGGACCAGACACCGATTGGCGCCGGGGACGCGGACAGCCCCCCGCCGGAAGCTGCATTACAGGAACCGGAACGCCAAATGCCGCGCGGACCGGTCGACCTGCGAGAGCGGATTTTCACCGGCGACGCGCTGGCCACTTTTGCGGCAACCCGGCTCGATCCGAACGCGCCGGTGGAACCTCGGCAGTTCGAAAGCGACGTTGCCATGGTGGAACTGGAATTGATCAGCACCGGCGGCGATCCCTCGGCCGAAGCCGACAAGGCCGCAATGCAGGCGGCGCACCCCGAGGGCAAACCAATCGTCACATACCGTTATGGCACAAAGCTGCCGTCGGACCCGCCACTCTCGAACGGCAAGGACGGCTCGCCGCCGGACGACTGAGCGACCGGCTGATCGGACTTGTTACGCCAGCCGACATATCGACCGACCAGCACGAATGTTCTGCGGCCACCACGAATATTCGGCGTAAAGAAGCAGGTCTCGCGCCAGTTGCACGCTGCGGACTGCTATTCCATTTTCAACTGAACCGCACCGACCAATGCGCCGGCCTGCTCAATGCGTCGGCCTTCTCAATGCGTCAGAACGGTGTTTACTTCCTGCACAATGTGGCGCGCTCACCGCGTCAATACGAACCGTCCGCCTCCCCGCCACGACCGACGGGCCGCGGTCCGAGTCGCGCACCAGCCGTCCCTTTCCCGGGACCGGCCCAACTGGGAGAAAACCGTGCCTAACGACCTCGAACGCGCGACCATCCGCACTGTCGCGTGGCGCCTATTGCCGCTCGTCTTCCTGCTCTACCTCCTCAGCCTCATCGACCGAGTGAACCTCGGCTTTGCCGCGCTCACCATGAACAAGGACCTCGGCCTCACCCCATACACCTACTCACTGGGCGTTGCCGCCTTCTTCTTCGGCTACATCCCCTGCGAGGTGCCCAGTAATCTGATCCTGGAACGGATCGGCGCGAGGCGGTGGATCGGCCGCATCGCCATCACCTGGGGCCTCGCCGCCTCCGCCATGGCCCTGGTCTCCGGCCAGCCCAGTTTCCTGCTGGTCCGCTTCCTGCTCGGCGCCGCCGAGGCGGGGTTGTTCCCCGGCATGCTGCTCTATCTCACCTACTGGTTCCCCCGCGCCTACCGAGCCCGCGTCAACGTCGCCCTCGTGCTGGCGATCCCGGCCTCCAGCGCCATCGGCGCGCCAATCGCCACCAGCCTGCTCGAACTCAACGGCATCTTCGGCCTCGCCGGCTGGAAATGGCTGTTTCTGCTGGAGGGGATCCCGACCGTCGTGCTCGGCCTCGTCGTGCTCCGCCTGCTGACCGACCGGCCCGCCAACGCCACCTGGCTCCCACCCGAGAACCGCGCCTGGGTCGAGGCGACGACGGCCCGCGAACGCGCCTCCGTCGAAGCCGTCCACAGCCAACTCAGCGTCTGGCGAGGCCTGACCGACCCGCGCGTGTTGTTGCTCTGCTTCGTTTATTTCGCGTTCGGGTCGATCTCCTATTCCATGGGCTATTTCCTGCCGCTGATCGTCAAAGGCTGGGGCGTCAGCAATTTCCAGGTCGGCTGGATCGTCGCCGTCCCCTCGCTCGTCGGCATTTTCGCCATGATCACCGGCAGCTATTTCGCCGATCGGGTCGAGGACAAGCGTCCGATGCTCTCGGCATTGATGATCCTGTGCGCAATCGGCTGGACCGGCATGGGGTTTTACGCCACCTCCGCCTGGGCCTTGATCGCCGTCACTTTGGTCGAGATCGGCATCGGCATCGCCCGCCCAATGTTCTGGACCGTGCCGCCGCTGTTCCTGAGCGGTGCGGCGCTGGCAGGGGTGATGGGGCTGATCAGCGTTTTTGCGAACTTTGGCGGTGTCATCGGTCCCGTCGTGATTGGCTGGCTCAAGACCACCACGAACAGTTTCTCCGGTGGGCTGTATTATGTCGCTTGCTGTGCGTTCATCTCTGCGCTTGCCGTCCTCACGATACGCACCGCGCCGCGCGGCTCGACACCACCCCGGCCGCGCTCCTGGCGCAGTGGATAGATCGCGAGCTGCGGGCTAACGGTCATGGCGTTAGTCTCCCGCGTAGGGCGATACAGAGTCTGTTTATGCCGCTGCCCATAGGTTCCGTGGTACTGCGGCTGAATCGCCGGACATGAATTCGCTCGACGCACGAAGTCCTGCAGGCGAGTGATCAACGTCGGCAAAATCTCCTGACCGCGAACTCAACGCGAATCCATTACGCCCGGGTCAGCGCCCAGGCGGATCGCAGGCCTGGTGCTGCAGGCGCCGCCGCTATGACGTTTCGGCAAAGCGCTTTCCGGTTACTGAAACGCCGCGCCGCGCCGTGCACCCAGCGCCTTGAACACCATCGCCGCTGGGCAGAAGCCGGTGATACTGGACTGGATCATGTTGAGCCCGACGAAGCCTGTCAGCAACAGCCACCAGGGGTTGACCAGCCAGGTCAGCAGAGCACTTCCCAAAACCATACAACCGGCAAACGCGAGAACGGCACGATCGATTGTCAAGCTGACTTCTCCTTCAATGTACAGACGCAGCGAGTTGGCTGCGGGCCCACCGGACGATCGCGTCGGCGTTCATCGCCCCGGAGGATTGTCCGACCACGTTGCCATTTCGGAACAGAAACATCGCCGGGATGCCCCGCACACCGAGCCGTGCGCAGGTTGCCTGTGCGTTATCGGCATTGAGCTTCAGCAACCGGACCGCCGGTTCCAAGGTCGAGGCAGCGCGTTCGAATGCCGGCGCCATCATGCGGCAAGGACCGCACCACGGCGCCCAGACATCCACCAGCACAGGAATGCTGTTCAATCGGACATGCCGATCGAGCGTTGCTTCATCCACCTCGGCCGGATGTGCTGCGAACAATCCCTTATGGCAGGAACCGCAGCGCGCCGCCTCGGCCGGACTTCCGGCCGGCACCCGGTTCACTTTGCCGCAAACCGGACAGACGATTTGAGCGTCATTGGCCATCGCAGCGTGCTCACCCGACTTCTTTGAGTTTCTGGATATCGAGCCGGCGCAGAACGAAACTCTCGTAAAACGGTTCGCTCTGGCCAGTGCGCATCTTGCGCAGGAAATATTTCTCGAATGCCACTTTTGCGAGGTGCACCCAGGCCCCTTTGGCCGACCAATTCACATTGCGCGGCGGAATTTGTGGCTGCGCCACGAAAGCCACGCCGCTGTCGCCGAAATCTGCAAGGCAAACCGCGTTCCAGGTCGCGCGGGCCGCCGCGAGTTCGCCGCGCAGCAATTTGCCGATGTTCAGGGCGGTGGCGGTCACCATCGATTCGATCATAAAACCGGTTTTCGGCGTGCCAACCGGAACCGGCGTCGGACCGACCGGCGGGATGGCGACACAGACGCCGATGCCGAACACGTTGGGATACGCCGGATTGCGTTGATGCTGGTCGATCAGCACGAAACCGCGCGGGTTCACCAGCTTCTCCAGTCCACGAATGGCCGCCACGCCCCGAAACGGCGGCAGCATCATCGAAAAGCCGAAAGCCAGCTCATGGTTCTTGCGGACCGCACCGGCATCGTCGACTTCCTCAACCGACATTGCGCCTTCCGTCACGGACTTCACCTTCGCGTTGGTGATCCAGCCGATATGGCGTTCGCGAAACTCACTTTCCATCAGCGACTTCGTATCCCCGACGCCGTCCAGGCCGAGGTGGCCGATATAAGGTTCCGGCGTGACGAACGTCATTTTGACGCGATCGCGGATGCGCCGCTTCTTCAGTTCGGTATCCAGAATGAAAGCAAACTCGTACGCCGGGCCAAAGCATGACGCACCCTGCGCGGCGCCGACCACGATCGGGCCCGGATTCTTGCAAAACGCCTCAAATGCGTCATGCGCCTGCTCGGCGTGGTCGATGTGGCAGATCGACTGGGTATACGCGTTCGGTCCGAGCCCTTCGATCTCATCGAACGCCAGCTCGGGCCCGGTGGCGATCACCAGATAGTCGTACGCAATGGCCTCGCCATCGTTCAGTTCGATCTGTTGCGTATCGGGATCGACACGACGGGCGCCTTGCGTGAGGTAGCGGATGCCCTTGCGCCGCATGATCCCGCTGAGATCCGCCTCGATGTCGGTGCGTTGGCGCCAGCCGACGGCGACCCAGGGGTTGGACGGCACGAAATGGTAGCTTTGTTCCTGGCCGATCAACGTCAGGCGATCGCCCGGCCGAAGTTGCGGCAGCAGCTCATAGGCCGCCAATGTCCCGCCCAGTCCGGCGCCGAGTACGACGACTTCGCTCATATTGATTCCTCCAGAGGCTTCACACCGGGCTGGATTGCGAGGCCGCATCCCCCGGCTGACATTCTGTCGCTTGACAATATATTCATAGATGCGTAGATACGCAAGTATGAAAGTGACGGCCGATGCAAGTTGACCCCGATCAAATGATGGCGGCCGCGGATCAGGCCAGCGAGTTGTTGAAATCGCTCGCCAATCGCCACCGGCTGCTGATTCTTTGTCAGTTGACCGAGCGCGAACGCTCGGTTGGCGACCTGGCCGAGTTTCTTGGCCTGCGCGATTCAACGGTGTCGCAGCATCTGTCGCTGTTGCGCCGCGACGGGCTGGTGCAGGCACGGCGTGACGGTCAGACGATCTGGTACTCGATCGCCAGCGCTCCGGCCCGGCGTGTGCTGGAAACGCTGTTCGAACTGTTCTGCAAGCCCACCGCCTTGTGTGCGCCGGCCCGCGGCAAGCGGGCAGCAAAATCGACACGCGTCAAATCGTAAGCCAGGTGGGCGCCGAACTTCCGAACCCACAACAGGAGACTCCCATGCAAGCCCAGATCAGGGAAATCACGCCGGCCGAAGTGCATGACGCCGTGCGCGACCATCGCATTGTGCTGATCGACGTGCGCGAGCCGCAGGAATACCTCAATGAACGTATCCACGGCGCATTGTTGTTTCCGTTGTCGACGTTCGACCCGCGCGCGTTGCCGATCGGTGAACGACCGGTGGTGTTGCATTGCGGCACGGGCAAACGCTCCGCCATGGCGGTAGCGAAATGCATCCAGGCCGGGGTGGCGGTTACGACGCATCTCAAGGGCGGCATCCAGGCATGGAAACACGCGCATTGTCCCACAGTGACTCTGGACCCTGGCACCGGCGCGGTCGTTGACCGGAGATAGCCGGGTCATTGCCTCGTTGGCGACGGGACGTCGCTGATTCTTCCTCGATCCGACAGGTCGATCATGCGTTGTCGATTTATTCCGCTCCTGGTATTCCTCGCCGGTGTTGCAATGGCCTCCACCGCGCACGCCGAAGCCGCTTTCACGGTGCAGCGTGCGGAACTCACCGATGAAAAAGCGGTGTTCGCCACAGTGGATAGCCCCAACGTGGTGGCGGCACGCACCCGCATCGGCGGGACTGTGGCTCAGTTGTCGGTGCACCAGGGCGACGCGGTAACCCAGGGCCAGGTGATCGCCGTGGTCGCCGACGAAAAGCTGCTGCTGCAAATTCGTTCGCTCGACGCACAGATTGCAGGACTCGAGTCACAGCTTGCGCAGGCGCATACTGATCTGACGCGGGCCGAGACATTGTTCAATCAGGGCGTTGGTCCGCGGACCACACTTGACCAGGCGCGGACCGCGGTCGAGGTTGCTGCCTCCGCATTGCGTGCGCGCACTGCCGAGCGCGGAGTGGCACAACAGAATCTGGACGAAGGCAAGGTACTGGCGCCGGTTGCCGGCCGGGTCATCACGGTGCCGCTGACCGAGGGCACCGTTGTGCTCAACGGCGACACAATCGCGACCGTGGGCCAGGGGCCGTTCATCTTGCGGTTACGAGTGCCGGAACGCCAGGCCGTGTCGCTGAAAGTCAACGACCGCGTGCGCATCGACGCCGGCCAGCTTGGCGCAACGCAATCGACGAGCGGCGTCATTACCCTGATTTATCCACAGATCACCGATGGCCGCGTGGTAGCGGATGCCAAGGTGACCGAGCTCGGCGATTATTTCGTTGGTGACCGCATCCTGGTGTGGATCAGCGCCGGTACGCGCGAGGGCTACGTGGTGCCGGAGAGTTTCCTGCGCAGCCGCTTTGGCCTCGACTACGTCTTGTTGCGCCGGCCGGACGGCAGCGTGACGGAGACGCCGGTGCAGCGCGGTGAGCCGCGTCCCACATCCGCGCTGCCGGATGGCATCGAATTGTTGTCGGGCGTGCAAAGCAGCGACGTGCTGGTGCAGCCATGAATCCTGGATTTTCCGGCCGGCTCACACGCGCAACAATCCGCTCGCCGCTGACGCCGCTGTTTCTGCTGGCCGCGTTGGCAGCCGGCATGGTGGCCTTGCTGACCATTCCGCGCGAGGAAGAACCGCAGATCAGCGTGCCGATGGTGGACATCATCGTCCAGGCGAACGGGTTGAAGGCGCCCGACGCGGTGGAATTGGTCACCAAGCCCCTGGAAGCCATCGTCAAGCCGATCGCCGGCGTGGAACACGTCTACAGCCAGACGCAGGACGACCGGGCGGTGGTCACCGTGCGCTTCAACGTCGGCACCAACGAGGATGCCGCGATATTGCGCGTGGACGACAAGATCCGTGCCAATCTCGACAAGATCCCCGTCGGCATCCCGATGCCGCTGATCGTCGGTCGCGGCATCAACGACGTGGCCGTTGTGGTGTTGACGCTATCGCCGCAGCCGGCGGCGGCATCGCAGTGGACCGACAAAGACCTTTACGATGTCGCGATCAAACTGCGCACTGAGCTGACCAAGGTCGACAATATCGGCACCAGCTATATCGTCGGCACTGGCCCCGAGGAGATTCGCGTCGAACCCGACCCGGAGAAACTGTCGCTGTTCGGCGTCACCTTGCAACAGTTGATCGGCAAAGTTCGCGACGCCAACCGTGAGTTCGTTGCCGGCGATGTCCGCGAGGCCGGCCTGATGCGGACGCTGGCGGCCGGCCAGACGTTACGCGGCGTGCCGGATATCGGGCTGCTGCTGCTGACCACGCGCGACAGCCGTCCGGTCTATGTGCGCGACGTCGCCAAGGTGGTGATCGGGCCCAGTACGGTCGAAGACCGTGTCTGGAACCTGACGCCAAACCAACCGGGTTGGGACCATGTGCCCGCGGTGAGCCTGGCGCTGGCCAAGCGTGCCGGCGCCAATGCCGTGGTGGTATCGCAGGACATTTTGCAGCGCGTGGCATCGTTGCAAGGCCGCCTGATTCCGCCCGATTTGCGCGTCGAGGTCACTCGCAACTACGGCAAGACCGCCAACGACAAAGCCAACGAGCTGCTGTTCCATCTCGGCCTTGCAACGGTTTCCATAGTCGTGCTGATCGCCGTGGCAATCGGCTGGCGCGAGGCGGTGGTGACGCTGGTGGTCATCCCCACCACCATCCTGCTGACTTTGCTCTCGGCCAGGCTGATGGGCTATACGATCAATCGCGTCAGCCTGTTTGCGCTGATCTTCGCCATTGGTATCCTGGTCGATGACGCGATCGTCGTCGTTGAGAACATCGCCCGTCACTGGGCCATGCGCGATGGCCGGTCGCGCATGCAGGGGGCGATCGAGGCAGTGGCGGAAGTCGGCAACCCCACCGTGGTCGCCACGCTCACCGTGATCGCCGCGTTGCTGCCTATGTTGTTCGTTTCAGGGTTGATGGGGCCGTACATGGCGCCGATCCCTGAGAATGCGTCGGCCGCAATGCTGTTTTCGTTTTTCGTTGCCATCGTGGTCGCGCCCTGGCTGCTGTACAAATTGCATCCCGACGAACCAGGTGTTGCAGCCGCGCGGCGCGACGGGGAAGTGGAATTTCTGCCGGCCAGGAAGCCCAGTATTGAACACGACCTGGCTGTGCACCATGAAGGAAGGCTCGGGCGCATTTATCGAGCGGTTGCCAGGCCTTTGTTACGCTCGCGTGCCCGTGCCTGGACCTTCCTGCTGGTGGTTGGGGTCGCCACCATAGTGGCGTGCGCGTTGTTCTATACCAAAAACGTCACCGTAAAACTGTTGCCATTCGATAACAAATCGGAACTGGCGGTCGAGCTGAACCTGCCGGAAGGTAGCACTCTGGAAGCCACCGAGCGAAACCTGTTTGCCGCTGCCGCCATCGCGACCGGCCTGCCGGAGGTGCGCTCGATCCAGGCCTATGCAGGCACCGCGGCGCCGTTCAATTTCAACGGCCTGGTGCGGCATTACTACATGCGCGAGTCGCCGGAACTCGGTGATCTGCAAATCAATCTTTCGGACAAGGCGGATCGCCCGCGGGGCAGCCACGAAATCGCGCTCGATTTGCGACGCCGGCTTGGCGCGCTGAAGCTGCCGGAAGGCAGTACGCTGCAAGTGGTGGAAGTTCCGCCCGGCCCGCCGGTGCTGGCCACGCTGCTCGCCGAGATCTATGGCCCTGACGCAACGACAAGGCGCGCGGTGGCGGAACAGGTGAAGGCGCTGTTCAAATCGGTGCCGTTCATTGTCGATGTGACGGACTCCTACGGCCATCCGCGGCCGCGGTTGCGGATCAGCATCGACCAGGACGAGCTGGAATATTTCGGTGTCGAGCAGAGCGACGTATACGATACGATACAGGCGTTGTTCGGCGGTGTTCCGGTTGGCTATTCGCACCGCGGCGAGGACCGCGATCCGATCGCCATCCGAATCGGCTTGCCCAAGAACGATCTTAGCTGGGATGAACGCCTGGCGGCCACTCCGGTTCCTGCCAACACGCTGCCCGGCAGCAACACGGTAGTGGAACTTGGCGAGGTGGTGCGCGCGGACAATGAAGTTGGTTCGCCGGTGTTGTTCCGTCGCGACGGACATTTTGCCGACATGGTGATGGGCGAACTGGCTGGCGAGTTCGAGGCGCCAATTTACGGCATGCTGGCGGTAGACGAAGCCATTGCGGCGCATGACTGGGGTACGTTGCCGAGACCGGCGATCAGCATCCGCGGCCAACCGTTGGACGAATCGCATCCGACATTGTTGTGGGACGGCGAGTGGGAAATCACGTACGTCACCTTCCGCGACATGGGCGCGGCGTTCGGCGTGGCGATGTTGGGGATCTACATCCTGGTGGTCGCGCAATTTCGCAGCTTCCAATTGCCACTGGTGATCCTGACGCCCATTCCGCTGACCTTGATCGGCATCGTCCCCGGGCATTGGCTGTTCAATGCACCGTTCACGGCAACCTCGATGATTGGGTTCATCGCATTGGCCGGCATCATCGTGCGCAACTCCATCCTGCTGGTCGATTTCGTCCGTCACGGGGCCCGGTCGGGTATGACGTTGCGAGAGGTGCTGCTGGATGCGGGTGCGATCCGCTTCAAGCCGATCCTGCTGACCGCGCTCTCGGCAATGATCGGTGCCGCAACGATCCTGACCGATCCGATTTTCCAGGGGCTGGCGATCTCACTGCTGTTCGGCCTTGCATCATCCACATTGCTGACGGTGCTGGTGATCCCGGCGATCTACGTGGTGTTGCGTGATGCCGAGCAGGTGACCGCGTGATTGGCTTAACCTTCCCCGTTGAGCGTTTTGATCCGGTCGGGTCTGATACTACGCGGGGCTCGCCGCCTGAACGCTCAGATCCTGATTGGCTTTGCGTCATCATGCGTGATCCCGTCGCCTGCTGGTCACCAGCACAACCTGGCTTAATTGACGATACCCTGGCGCGGCCCTCCTGACAGCGTTACGTCAGGAGACCTCATCCCTCATGCAATCAGGAGCCGCCCATGCGCCGGGCCGATCGATTGTTCGATATCATTCAGACCTTGCGGGTCGCCTCAAACCCGATGACGGCTGCGGCCATCGCCGAGAAACTGGAGGTCACGGTCCGCACCGTCTATCGCGATATCGCGGCCCTGCAGGCAAGCCGGGTGCCGATCGAGGGTGCCGCCGGTATCGGCTACGTGCTGCGGCGCGGCTTCGATCTGCCGCCGCTGATGTTCACCGTCGATGAACTCGATGCCATCACCGTCGGTGCCCGTCTGGTTCGACGACTCCGGGATCCCGGGCTGCAGGATGCAGCGGAGAGCGTACTGGCGAAAATCACGACGATCTTGCCGGAAACATTGCGCCGGGGAATCGTTGACGCCCCGTTTTACGTGTCCGCCGGTCAGGCCGAGACCCCAACGGGGATCGATCTTTCCGACGTTCGTTACGCGATCCGCGAAACCAGGAAGCTGCGCATCACCTACACTGACGCGCGCGGACAACGCAGCAATCGCACGATCTGGCCGATCGCCATGGCGTATTACGTCGACGCCACGCTGATCGGGGCCTGGTGCGAACTGCGCGAAGATTACCGGCATTTCCGGGTCGAACGGATCGTGACGTCCACGCTGATGGACGAAACGTTTCCCACCGACGGGGGCAAGCTGATGGAAGGCTGGTTGGCGCAGCGGGCGACGGACGAGGCGTCCGCGTTGTTGGTCACTTCGTAACCGGTGCGGCAGTGCGGATCAAAACCAAGGCGGCGAGCGCGAGGGCAACGGCGGCGAGACCGCCGAGGCTAAACACAGTGGAATAATCCAGCCCGGTGCGCTGCCGCATCGGACCGACGCCGAATGCAGCGACACCGTAACCAACCTGATAAACCGCGATCAACGCACCTGACATTGAGGCTGCCTGGTGCGGGAACTCGGCCCCGGCGAAGCTGATGCTGAACGGCAAAAAAGCGGAACACGCGAGTCCGGCAATGGCGAATGCGGCAATGCCGCTCAGGGCGCCGTTGGCTACGGCGACGAACTGAAAGGCGAGGGCCAGCAATACCGGCAGCGCCAAATAGATCCATCGACTCGCAATGAAACGATCGAGGAAGGCGACTGCCACCCGCCCCAAGGTTACCATCACCCAGAAGGCGGTCAGTGCGTAGGCCGCATCTTGCCCGGACACCTGGCGCTGGACTGAAAGATACAGCGTGGCCCAGTTGCCGCAGAGGGTTTCGACAATGCCGTAGAGGAAGACTGCAATGGCGTAGAACCAGAAGCGCGTTGGCAGGCCGCCACTGCTGGCGGCGTTGTATGGCAGTTGCAGTGGGGCTGACAGCGTGCCGCCCAGCAATGCCGCGACCAGCCCTGTCGTCAGCAGTGGCAATCCCCACCAAAAGCCGAGAACATTGAACAGCGCCACAAGTACGGGAGCCAACGCAGTACAGACCCCGAGCAGCGCGTTCAGCAGCAGAACGGCTCCATCGGCATTGGCGGGAAAAAAGCCCTCCACCAGCGTG
>Ga0187862_10001571_pt1 | contig 23915 bp, 20 predicted proteins | sample June2016WEW_10_1_FD_133003 | JGI IMG/M metagenome (GOLD analysis project Ga0187862, IMG submission 133003) | Peatland microbial communities from SPRUCE experiment site at the Marcell Experimental Forest, Minnesota, USA - June2016WEW_10_150 | ecosystem: Environmental > Terrestrial > Soil >...
CCAGATCGCTCATGACACCGGCGACGGGCAGGCGTCCTACAAATTCAGGGATCAGGCCGTACTTGATAAGGTCGCCAGGCTGCACCTGTTCGAGCAATTCGGTGTTGCGGCGCTGCAGCGTGGTGGGAGCCGCATCGGTGTGGAAGCCCAAAGAACGCTTGCCGACACGGCGTTCGACAATCTTTTCCAGACCCACGAACGCGCCACCGCAAATGAATAAGATGTCAGTGGTGTTCACAGGGGTAAATTCCTGGTGGGGGTGCTTGCGGCCACCCTGGGGAGGCACATTGGCCACGGTGCCTTCGAGAATTTTGAGGAGGGCCTGCTGGACGCCCTCGCCGCTAACATCGCGGGTAATGGACGGGTTCTCGTCCTTCTTGGCGATCTTGTCGATCTCGTCGATATAGATGATGCCCTGCTGGGCCTTTTGCACATCGCCATCGGCGGCCTGAAGGAGCTTCAGGATGATGTTTTCGACGTCTTCACCGACGTAGCCGGCTTCGGTGAGGGTGGTGGCGTCCACAATAGCGAACGGCACGTCCAGCATGCGGGAAAGAGTCTGCGCTAGAAGCGTCTTACCGGTACCGGTGGGGCCAATCAACACGATGTTGGACTTGCTGAGCTCGACTTCACCGGGCTGTTTGTTCAGGAAGATGCGTTTGTAGTGGTTATAGACGGCGACAGCGAGCTTCTTCTTGGTGCGTTCCTGGCCGATGACGTAGCTATCGAGGAATTGCTTGATTTCGGGCGGCCGGGGCAAGCGGCGCGCGGGAGCGGCGGCTTGTTCGCGCTTCTCGTCTTCCAGAATGGTCTGGCAAACGCCCACACACTCATTGCAGATGTACGCCCGGGGGTAGTCCGACGGGGAACTGATGAGCTTCTCTACCTGCTCCTGAGTCTTATGGCAAAAGGAGCAGCGCAGGGGTTCGTCTGGGCTATATTTTTTCACGTGTGTGAAGGCCTCATCCCCCGGCGGCAGCGCCGGAAAGGTAAATCCATTCTAGGCCGAATTCTGTCACGGGCGAAAGAGAAAGTCTTTAGTACTTATAGCAAACAGCAACGCGGCACAGGCTACCTGTGCTTATAAATAATCTCGTCAATCATGCCGTATTCCTTGGCCTGCTCCGGGTTCATGATGTAGTCGCGCTCGACGTCCTTTTCGATGCGCTCGACGGGCTGCCCGGAATGCTTGGCCAGCAGGGTATTGATGGTGGTACGCATGCGCAAAATCTCTTTGGCGTGTAAATCGATGTCTGTGGCCTGGCCGCCGAGGCCGCTCATCCAGGGCTGGTGGATCAGGATGCGGGCGTTGGGCAGGGCGAAGCGTTTCTTGGGTGCGCCACCGGCCAGAAGCACGGCGGCGATGGAAGCGGCCTGGCCAACGCAGGTGGTAACCACGTCGGGCTTGACGAATTGCATGGTGTCATAGATGGCGAAGCCGGCGGTGATGGAGCCGCCCGGGGAATTGATGTAAAGCTGAATGTCCTTTTCGGGATCTTCGGCCTGGAGGAAGAGCATCTGGGCCGTGGCCAGGTTGGCGACGTGGTCGTCAATGGGCGTGCCTATGAAGATGATGTGTTCCTTGAGCAGGCGGGAATAGATGTCGTAGGCGCGCTCGCCCCGGCTGGTCTGTTCAACCACCATGGGAACTAGAGTGGTTCCGTAATATTCGGGTTCTTCGTGTTTTCTCATGTGTATGAGTGCGCTCGCAGAAGCGGGGATGAAATTACTTGGTATCGGTGGCACTGGCCGCGGCGACGGTCTTGACCTTGGCCGACTGGGCCAGCCAGTCGACAGTTTTGTCACTCCGCAGCTTCGCTTTCATCCTATCGAGGGCCCCCTGCTTTGTCAAACGAGCCTCGAGAGCTTCTGCGGATTCGCCACTATGGCTGGCCAGGTGTTCGAGCTCGTGATGGAGGTCATCATCGCTGACTTCGATCTTCTCTTCGGTGGCGATGCGGTCCACGACCAGCTCGGCCTTGACGTCATCCTTGGCGCGGTCTTGCTGACGGCTGCGGAGACTGACCCAATCCACGTTGACGGCGCGGGGATCGACACCTTGCTGAGCCAGGGAACGGACGACGCGCTCGAGGCGCACGTCCATTTGATGCTCGACGAGGGATTCCGGTACGGGGAAGTCGTGGAGCTTGACGAGTTCAGCGAGGATTTTTTCGCGGGTGAGATCTTTCTGGCGGTGGTCGCGCTCGTGTTCCAGGCCTTCGTGGATTTTCTTTTTCAGTTCTTCAAGGGAAGTGGCGTCGCTGACGTCCTTGGCGAATTCGTCGTTCAGTTCGGGAAGCTTTTTGGTTTTAATGCCGAGAACATCCACGGAATAGTGAAAGGTTTTGCCGGCGAGCTTGGGGTCGGGATAGTCAGCGGGATAGGCGACATCGAAATTCTTGTGGTCGCCGGCGCTGGCGCCGCGCAGATTCTCGTTGAAAGGCTCCATGGTCTCCTCCGCGCCCACGTGGCAAAGGACGCTTTCGGCTTGTAGTGGCTCGCCGCCGCCTTCTGGGGTGCCGAGAAGTTTTACCTGGACGAAATCGTCGTTCTGGACGGTGCGGCCTTCGACGGGAGCGAACGTGGCGGCGCGCTGCTGCATTTCCGCGAGGGTGTTGGCGACGCTTTGGTCGGTGATGGCCATTTCGGGGAGTTCGATTTCGAGGTTTTTGTAATCGCCGAGGGAGAAATCGGGAAGAACTTCAAACGAAGCGCGGAATTTTACGGGCTGGCCTTCGTTGTATTCGAGCTTGTCCACCTGGGGCTGGGAAACGGGCGAGAGTTTTTCTTCGGCAACGGCTTTTTCGACGCGCTCCGGAACGAGGGTTTGCAGGACTTCGCCCTTGATGTCGTCCGCGAAGCGCTTTTTGATCAGCGCAAGCGGGGCTTTGCCGGGACGGAAGCCGGGAACGCGGGCGACACGCGCGAGTTCCTTGGCGACCTTTTCGGTTTGCTTGGTTACTTCTTCGGCCGGAATTTCCAGCTCAAGTTCTCTCCGGCAAGTTGCTTCCGCCATTGCGATTCTCCCTGTTAAGTGCGTGCCGAGTTTTAGTGCTACGCGCAGTGAGGCGATTTGCACCGGCCCGGCCCTGCCGCGGGAAAGACGAATCCCGAGTGTCCCGTCAGTTGCGTGGTGTGTCTTGGAAACCTTCGGGAAACGAACTGCGGTGAAGGGCGGGCGTCAAAAAATCCCAGCTAAAAGTATAGGGGAGGCGAGGGTGGGGGTCAACGCGAGGAAATCGGGAACGGAGAGCTTCAAGGCAGGATCAGGCTGCACTCTCCGGTTCCAGGGCTAAGTCTTCGCCTTGCAGTTGCAGGAAATCCTGCAGTACGGAAACAATCAGGCCATGATCCTCGCGTCCCGGCAAGCCGGAAACCGTGATCGTTCCCACACATCCCGTTCCTGCAATGAACAGTGGGAAACAGCCGCCGTGGGGGGCAAACTCTCTTTCATCCAAGTCCATCTTTTCTCCTGAAGTACTTTCCGCGAGCTCGTCCTTCAATCGAAGGGCGTAGGAACTCCGGCGAAAGCGCAGCACCACGTTGCGCTTGCGGCGAATCCAGTCCCAATTGTTCGGAGTGGTTCCCGCCATCGAGAACGAGAAAAGTGTGTGCCCGTTCAGTTGAATATCAATGGCCACGGCAACATGGCGTTTTTCCGCCGCCGCTTTCAGGGCGCTGCCGATGGTCCACGCTGTTTCCGCATTAAATTGTTTGAATTGCAGCCGCTTTTCCTGTAACGCGACTTTTTCCATGTCTTGTTCAATGTTCATGATCAGTTCGCCTTTGCGCACGTGCATGCGCCTTTAGGCTATGCCATTCTTCGGAACAAAGGAAGCAGCCGATCCCTCAAGAGTGCAGGAATGGAAATGTGGGCGCGCGCCGCTAGTAGTCCCGCCAGGGCTTCCACACCGGAACGCTCGTGTATCGTACACGGTAAAACGGGCTGTCAGAACGCCGGTTCCACGATTTCGCTGTGTTGAGCCACTCTCTGACCTTGATGAGCAATTGTTTCAGCATGAGGAGACTCGCGATGAACCTGGTTCTAAGGAACTCGTCAGAACATCCGCAGTTATGACAGGAATAGTCTCACCGGGTGCGGACACCCAGTCAAGGGCATTGGACAAGAAACCTCTGAGGTAGAAGGGCCTACCCTTGGCTAAACCAAGCCCCAGAGAACAGGACACCCGGGGCCGGCAAACCGCACAGAGGATGCCCTACCGGCAAACGATCGTATCAAAGGTGCAAGGTGCGCTACGTTTGTTATTTCCCCTGCGCGTTGGTTTGCTCGTTCCATCGTTGAACGTTCACGCCTTTCACTAGGAGCCAGAGCATCAGCAGTAGTTCTGCGAGGAAGCCGAGCACCAAAATGAAGGGTGACAGATCTTTTGCGAGCGGCGGTGACAGAAAGGTCAGCCAACCCAAACCGGCAAACATCATCGGCACGCCCAGAATTCGAGGCAGGAAGGTAGACCTGAAAATGAGATACCCGATCAGAACGTCGTAGAGTCCGAAAAACACCAGGCACAGACTGCCGGTCTGAGAATGGAGCTTGAGGAAGAGCAGAGCCAAGGCCTGCAACTGCTCCACATTAAATACGCGCAAGTACTCGCTGCCTCCCAAGATTACCAGGGGAGCGAGTCGAAAGATGGTTGCGGAAGCCTGAATAGTGCATCCCACGAGGCTGAAGAAGGCAGCGAGTAAAGAGATGCTCCGGTTCACGGGCTTGAACAAGCCATAGAAAAGAGCTGTTAAGGCGATGTACAACGCTGTCGCGATGAGGCCGGTTGCCAAACCCAACCGAAATAAGGGTTGATGCGCCAGGATGTTATTCGCAGTAGCCGCGGCGTCGCCAGATTCCACAATTCCTCTAAGGAGGAACTCGCCAAGTACTGCCGTCAGAAAATAAAGCAAGTAAACGACACCGACAATCCTGGCCCTGGGACCCAGTGACGATTCTGCAATCCGTTCCATCGTTACCGTCGTATCCATTCTCGGCCATCCTTGCGCGACGCTCGGCATAGCGATTGCTGGCCTATCAGATCGGTTCACGATAACGGCGCAGCCGCACCGCTGCGGCGAGGAACGCGGCAGTGACAGCCAAGCCGATCCACAAACCAGGACTCATCAGGAATTGACCCAGGCTGACTTGCATCAGCGAATCCATGGACATGCTGTTCGCCGCGGAAGCGGCACTTCCCGGGCCTCCCATGCGGTGCTCCAGCATGGCCCCGAAATGCAAAGTGTTGAACGCGATCTTTTCGACGACACCGATGGCAAGCAGCGGCAATGCAGCCCAAAGAAACGGCAAGCGCCGCGCCCATCCGGAGACCAGCAGCAGCCAGCCATAGAACGGCGCATACCAGAGCCCATGAATGGCCAAAAGGTGGAAGAGCAGCATGAGCGACATGTGCCACAACGACAAATGGCCCCAGAGCATCGAGAGACTCGGACCGTTTCCGAGAAGCGCCGTGGTGTTCAGCAGCAGCATGATGCATTGTGTGACAACAGTGATCGAAAAAGTGAGCAGGGGTAGAATCACGATCGGTATGCTCGCCTTTGAGAGCACGGTGGTGAGGTCCGAAACCGGCAGCGACTTCCAAAACAGGATGCTGCGATCGCGGCGTTCACCGTGCAGCGCGTCCAGACAATAAAATATCGCGACAATAAAAGTGCTCCCCATAATCAGAAACGCAGCGAAGTTGTAGGGCCGCTCGATGAGATCGTGCTGCTGCATCGGGTTGAGCGCCAGCGCGGCGTGCATTTTCCCCGGCAGATGAATCGTGCTGATAAGAAATCCGGCCAAAGCTAATCCCCCGGCGGCCAGCGGCGCGATATAGATCGAACGGCTCTCCCACAGTTCGCGTCGTACCAACCAATACATGCGCCGAGTCGCGGAGATAACCGTGGGCGCGGGAACCTGCGTGTTCACTGGAGACTCCGGCATGGCGTTCGACTGGGGATTCATTGGAGTATTCATCGAGCAGCTCCTTGTGCCTGGCCGGCCTGACTGCTCATTACGGCAACGAACACATCGGCGATGCTGGGCGTGCGAACCTCGCCAAAGCCGGCGAGTTGTTGGCGATCGACTCGATCGAAAAGCAGGGTGCTGCGGCCGAGCGCCTGACGCTCTTGAATGGGCTTGAGCGACCGTGCCGCGGCGAGTTTTTCGGGAGGCACCAGCACTTCCAGATAGCGCGACTCAAATTCTTCCATACTGCAATCGAGCACGATGCGCCCGCGATTCATGAACATGAGATCGGTGAGGACATGCTGGACCTCTTCCACCTGATGTGTCGTCACGACGATGGTGCGGTTGCGATCGAAGTAATCGTTCAGCAGGGAATCGTAGAACTGTTTGCGGTAAAGAATGTCCAGGCCAAGGGTGGGCTCGTCCAGAACCAGCAATTTCGCATCAATGGCCATCACCAGAGCGAGATGCAGTTGCGTGACCATGCCCTTTGACAATTCCCTCACTCTGTTGGAATGCCGTATGTTTGTCTTCGCCAGAAAACCCTGCGCTTTCTCGCGATCAAATCGCGGATGGACGCCGGCCAGGTAGTCCAGCGCCTGCGAAAACCGCAGCCACCGCGGCAACACGGCGACATCGGCAATGAAGCAGACATCGCGCATAAGCTGATCGCGCTCATTCCACGGGTCGCGTCCCAGCACCTTCAATTCTCCCTGATAGGGAGTGAGGCCGAGAATCGCGTTGAGAGCGGTGGTCTTGCCGGCGCCATTGGGACCGATGAGTCCGAGGATGCGACCCTCGTCGACGCGAAGATTGACGCCATCCAGGGCGAGTGTTGCCCCATAAGCCTTGCGGAGGCCGCGTGCTTCGATCGCCGTCATGATTTCGGCTCCTTTTCTGTATCTGCGGGATTCGACAACGGTGGGGGTTCGGACGCGTCCAGCAGTTCTTCCGGAGTCAACCCGAGCCGCTGAATGGTGGCGGAAACCTTAGGCCATTCCTCCGCAAGAAACTTCTGGCGTTCGCTCTGCAGCAACAACTTGCGCGCGCCGGCATTAATGAACATGCCGAGGCCTCGTCTGGTCTCTACCAGCTGTTCCTCGGCCAATTGTTGATAGCCCTTTAGAACCGTGAGAGGATTCACCCGATATTCCGCCGCGACATTGCGCACAGACGGAAGCGGATCGCCTTCCTTGAGCACGCCGTCGAGGATCATCGCGACAACCCGGTCGCGAATCTGGCGGTAAATCGGCTGACTGTCGTTCCACTCACGGTCCATTAGTTTTTCCAGTTTGCCATTTCGAGTGATTTCCTCGCGTTATTTTGTGCGCGTCAAATCGAAGTGCGCGTGGACGGGCTTGTCCTTCATCATGAATGTCCAATCCTCGGTGTGATGGTTGGCGTCGATGATGGTGAACAACGCATGGTGCATGTGGTATTCCATGCTACCGCTGATGTCCGCGAACTCGAACTCGATCGTCCTTCCATCCGGTGACATCTTGCCGGTCATGCGCGGCCGGTTCCCTGCGTCGCAATAGTGAACCAGCGTGAGTTGGTCTCCGTCCACGTAAAACATAGTGACCGGATGATCATACTTTGTCGCATCCAGCGGCGTTCCTGCTTCCTGGATCTCGTGCACGAGGGCGTTTCCGCGCGAGGTCACGCGCAGCGAGGCATGTATTGGCTTGCCGTCTGACATCTGCGGCATGTCCGGGACGGTCACCGGGCCTTCCCACTCTCCCGCGAGGGACTTCATTGTGGTGAAAGACTTCTGTGCCGCGGACGGCTCAGAAACCGCGTTGTACTTTTGCGCCTCGGACTGCGCGAAAGCCACTGTTGAGATTGACATCAGTCCAACGACCGGCAGAACAAATCGAAGTGATTTCATGTTTGATTCTCCTTAACCTTCTTTACTTTCGGACCAGAATTTTTCCCGTGATACTCGAAAAATCGCAAACTACTTCTTCGGCGGTGGCACTGGCTGGAAACCCTGCTCGCTGGTTGGAGGAACGATGTTCTTCAGGCGCATATAGGTGACCAGGTTGCCGTAGTGTTCCAGGGAGTGCCCGATGTTGCCCGTCAGCACGCCCAGTTTAGGTGTGTCGTTTCCGAAGAGTTTCACCATTTGCGGTGCGGACGCGTCGGTCAGGCCGTCGTAAGCCCTGTCGCAATAGGCGAAGGCGTCTCTAAGTGCCGCGATTAGATCGGCCTTCGAGGTTTTGGTCTGCTCTATTTTCAGGCCGGGATTTTTCTCCCCGAGTTCTATGGAACAAAACATGTACTGCGCGTCAGCCACATGTCCGATGATCTGGCCATAGCTGCGCACCGCGTCCGTGGGCTTAAAGCTATAATTCTCCTCGGGCATTTTTTCGGCGGAACGGAGCAGGACATTCTTCACCACTCCGTAGACGGTCTTATTGAAGGTGCTGAGCGGATTCTCCTGAGCCAGCGTGGCGCAGGCTGGCGCAAGAAGGCAGATCAGAGATACTCGCAAAAGCATTCGCATTGGTTCTCCTTGGGAGCGACATTTGCGCAGGTGACCATCGCGCATGTGTTATAGTTAACTACAACACTATAGCAATTGCAAGCGATTTCTGCGGCGTTTTCTCTGCCGCCTCTCCGCAAACGCTATATCTTATTCATAAATAAAGGTTTATTGTAAGAGGAAAGGTTCGATACGTTGGTGTCCCGCGCGTGGTCTGTACTAGGCGATTCTATGCGAGCAATTTGAGAGATAAAGCACGAGCAGAGCTATTCGTGCCGCAAGGTCTCCATGGGATCGATGCGTGCGGCCCGGCGAGCAGGCACGTAACTGGCGAACAGTGTGACGCCGATCAGAAGAAGTGAGACTAGCGTGAGAGTCAGGGCGTCGTGAGGTTTCACACCGTACAGGAACTCAGAAAGCATCGGAGTGAGGACAAATGATGAGGCCGCCCCGATCCCTACGCCGATAAGGGACAGAATCACCGCCTGTCGCAACACCAATCCAAGAACCTGGCGTCGTTGCGCTCCCAACGCCATGCGCAGTCCCATTTCATGGCTGCGCTGGCTGACCGAATAAGACATGACCCCGTAAACTCCGATGGCCGCAAGAAGCAAGGCCACGCCTGCGAAGATCCCCAGCAATTGCGAGAAGAAGCTCCACACCCGCGCGGCGCTGGAAACCGTTTGCTGAACGGTGGTTACGCCGTAAACGGCGGAATCGGGCGCCAGATCTGCAATGGTTTTGCGTACGCTCTCCATCAATTCCTTCGAAACGAACCGGGTGCGAACGACCAAGCTTTTGTGAACGCGCGCTTCCGTCCAGCCCGGAACAGTGCGCGCCGACAATTGCGTGTAGGCCACGAAAGCTTCGGGCATCGATTCTCGCGTTAGCCCGTAGTCCTTCACGTCTTTCACGATGCCGACGATCTGGCGCGGCCTCTCATCAGGCGAGTTATCAAAGGTGATTACTTGGCCAATCGGATCCTGCTTTGGCCAGAATTGATGAGCCATCGATTCGTTGATCGCTACTACCCACGGTGCGCTCTCCCTGTCTTGCTCGTCGATGCCGCGGCCACGCAGTACCGGAATGCCCATCACGCGAAAATAGCCGGGGCTGATGGAATCGAAAAGAATGGTAGGTGCTTCCGCGGATAAGAGCGGCGCTTGCCCCGCAATGCGGAAGCCGGGATGCGCGTGCTGGGTATCTTGTGCAAGCGGCAGCCAATCGACAAAGGCCGCAGCTTCCACGCCGGGCAGTCCTTGCAGCCGCTCCAAAACCTGTCGGCAGAAAAGTTCCACCGGCGGGTGAATCACATTCAGATCGAGATGATCCGGATCGGTGGAATCAATGTACTTGTCTCCTGCAAGGCGAACTTGCGCGGTGACTAGTTGATTGGGATTGAAGCCGGGATTGGTGCGCAATACGCGCGTCAGCGTGTTGATCATCAGTCCGGCGCAGATGAGCAGCACGAGCGCCACCGCTACCTCCGCGATCACCAGAATATTTCGCGTGCGCTGACGCGACATCGAACCCGTAGTGCGCCCCTCGCCGCGCAATGTTTCATTTACATCACTTCTCGAAGCACGGAAGGCCGGGACCAACCCGAACACGATGCCGGTCAAAATGCAGACGCCAAACGTGAACAGCAAGATCCGTGCATCCATCGGGGCATTAGCGGTGCGTGGCATCCAATTGGGGGACAATAGATCAAACAACTTAATGCCCCAAATGGACACGAGCAGTCCGCCCAGACCACCGGCAAAGGAAAGCACAATGCTCTCGGTAAGAAGTTGGCGAATTAGCCGAGTCCGCCCGGCCCCTAAGGCCACGCGAACGCCAATCTCTTTGCGGCGAGAGTCGGCTCGAACCAGCAGAAGATTGGCGACATTTGCGCACGCGATCAGCAACACGAATCCCACAACCGCGAGCAAAAGGTACAAAAAGTCGGAAGACCAGCCGAACAGCCCTTGCCGCAACGGCTCAACTCGGACACCCACGCCCTTGTATTCTTCGGGAAACACTTGGGCCAGGTGCTGCTCAACTACATCCATGGCCACCTGCGCCTCCTGGACAGAGACGCCGCGCTTCAACTTGCCGATCGCCATCACCCAGCGCGGATCCCCTATTCCTGATTCGGCGGGATTCGCACTCCCGTGAAACATGAATATATCCGGGGGGCCGGTCTCTAATAGATCAAAGTGGGGAGCAAGTACCACCATAACCGGCCCGGAACCGGTGTCCACAAAAATCGTCTTGCCCAGAACATGGGGATCGCCGGCGAAATGACGTTGCCAGAATTCGTAGCTGATTCCGAAGCCCAGTGCTTCGTGCTTCTCATCCGTCGGCAGAGAACCCAAGAATGGTTTCACACCCAGCATCGTCGGCAGTAGCGCGTTCATCTGTAGCACTGCCACACGTTCTCCAGATCCGCCACCAGACATTGCGACCATGTCGGGCCCCGATGTACCCTCGACCTGCTCGAATACCTGCTTCGCTTCCCCCCAGTGCGCCACATCCGTCCAGGAAACCGGTCCCCGGTCTCGCGGATATTTGGGGTCGTAACTTGACACTCTCACCAGGCGATCCTGGTCAGGATAAGGAAGAGGACGCAAAAGCACCGCATTGATCGCACTAAAAATTGTCGTGTTGGCGCCGATTCCGATGGCAAGCGTGAGGATAGCCACTGCGGTGAAGGCGGGAGTTTTGCGCAACCTTCGGAGCGCGAATCGCACATCTTGCACAAATTGCTCGAGCCAGACAACAGTCCACACTTCTCTTGCGTCTTCCTTGGCTCGCGTCACATTTCCGAACTTGCGAAGCGCGGCATGGCGCGCCTCTTCAGGCGTCATCCCGCGAGCCATGTTTTCCTGGGTAGCCAGTTCAATATGCTCACGGATCTCTTGATCCAGATCGCTCAGCAGACGTTTGGCACGCCGTTTCATTCGTGCTCCTCGGTCGGCCGCAAAATACGCGCGATCGCCCCCGAGAACTTTTCCCACTTGCTTGTCTCTGCCGCCAACTGCTTCCGGCCCTTTGCCGTCAAGCGATAGAACTTGGCGCGCCGGTTATTTTCAGAGGTGCCGTCTTCCACTGAAATCCATCCCCGCTTGATCAGCCGGTGTAGAGCGGGGTAGAGCGATCCCTGTTCTACCTGGAGCACTTCGTCGGAGTTGAATTCGATCGCTTTGGCGATCGCGTGCCCGTGCGCCGACCCCAAAAGCAGCGTGCGTAGAATCAACAAATCCAACGTGCCTTGCAGCAGCTCGACGCGTTTTTTTTCTTCTCTAGTAGACATTCTAGGTGGATGCTAGGCCCTCTCCAGTAGAATGTCAAGGTGGGCGAGGTCGCTTGGAGATGGCTAAGTCTCGACCTGCACGCCAGAACCTGATCCAGACCTAATCGTGCGGTGAGACATGGCGTCTCACGTGCTGATTTTGCACTTGCCTGCTTTAAGCTTCTGTCCCCCGCTTTACTCCTCTACCCACAGACTGGCTATTTCCTAACTGCCCTGTTGTGATGTACTTACGCATGCTTCCGCGCCCAACTCCTTTGTTTTCAGATGTTTCAATAAGACACCCCGGGCTGTAGGTATGTCTTCTAACATCTGCAAGTTCTGTTGCTTACGCAATTCGCGTCACGACCAATCTGCAAACACCCCCTACCCTTGGGCCATTGCACTTGGCTTCGCGCAGTGCCACAATCCCTGCTTGGGCCTCGCTTGGGCGGGCTCCGGGTGCAGCGCTCCCCGTTTCCGCGAACCTCCCCCGGGCTGGGAAACATTCCTCCGCTTGGTGGTGTCTAATAAATTGAGCGGACGTGGATTGGGATCGTGCTCTCGATCCAAAGTGCCAAGAGGCCCGAAGCAGGGAAGAGGTATATGGGCCGTCCGCGTTGGCGAAAGCCAGCGTGGGCCAGTTCGCCCAAAGGCATCCAGCGCCAGGGGACGAACTAGAAAGGCAGACCGTGTCCGATTGGGCTAGCGCCCTCTCATGGGGCCACGATGAAGCCGGACTCGTCAGCGAGCTGCAGGCAGGCTCGGAGACGGCATTCGACTGGCTGGTGACGCATTATCACGGTCCTGTGTACAGCCTCAGCCTGAGCATGCTGGGAGATACGGCGGACGCCGCCGACTCGACGCAGGAAGTTTTCTTGAAGGCCTTTCGGGGCATACGCAGTTTCCGCCGCGGCAGTTCGCTGAAGACCTGGCTGTACCGCATCGCCGTCCGCGAAGCGCTGAACAATCGCCGGTGGTTCAAGCGCCACCTCCAGAAGAATGTTTCGATTGATGCGGAGCCGGAAGAGGGCTGTGCGCCGGTGGAAGTGGAAGACCACAGCGCCACGCCGTACGACCAGATGGCCACGCACGAAATTCAGGCCGTGGTGCAGACTGCGTTGCGAGAAGTGCCGGAAGTATTTCGCAGCGCGCTGGTCTTGAGGGACCTGGAAGGATTGAGCTACGAAGAAGTGGCCGAAGTGCTGGATTGCAGCGTGGGCACGGTGAAGTCCCGGATATTGCGAGGCCGGCGCACATTGAAGGAATTGCTGGAACCCATGCTGGGAGAAAAAGAGTTCGCGCAACGCCGGGAAGCGATGCGCCGGGAAGCAGCCAGCGCCGCGCACTTCGGCGCGCAGATCGGATTAGAAATGGCCTACGTACGCGCCCCAGCCAGTCCGTCGGCAGAGGAAGTGACGCGTCCAAGAAAGACGTGCGAGGAACAATCATGACGTGCGAAAAGGTACGTTACAAACTGGCCGGGTATCTGGATGACGGCCTGGCTTCGGGTTCGCGGCCGCGTCAACGGGACGCGATCCGCTTACATCTGGAAGAGTGCGAATCGTGCCGCGAGGAATTGCAGCGCTACCGCAAGCTGGCGGTGATGCTTTCGCGGATGCCGCACGCTTTGCCTCCAGCGGATCTGGCCGTTCGCATTAAGGTTGCCGCAGCCCAGGGACGCGGCCCGAAGACTTGGGCAGAGCGTTGGCAGAGGGTGAAGGACCGCATGGAGCTTCTGCAGGACAACGTGTTTCGCCCCTTGACGGTGCCTGCGACCGGCGGATTGTTTTCCGCCATTGTGGTGTTCGTGTTTGTGCTGCACATGATCGTGCCGGGCATTGTGGTGCGCGCCGATCCGAACGATATTCCCACTTCGCTGCTGCAGCCCGCGGGCCTGATTTCGCTTTCGGATCTTCCGGCTTCGCCGGAAATGCAGCATCCCGATGTGGTGCTGGATCAAGACTTGAAAGTGGACGTGAAGCTGGATGCCGAAGGCCGCATGATTCGCTACGACATCATGGACGGCCCGGACACTCAGGAAATGCGCCACCATCTGGACCAGATACTGGTCTTCTCGCGCTTCCGGCCGATGCTCATCTTTGGCCGGCCAACTTCCGGCGGGCACGTGGTGTTGAGCTTCAGCGCCGTGTACGTGCGCGGGTAATTCTAGAGCGGACCACAAACAGTTCCAATTAACGCCGCGAAAATTCGCGGACCCGCCTGTCCGTGTGGCCAGCTTCCTACGGCGCAATCTGTACCACGCTTCCCGCATGCAATTCCCTGACCGCGTGTTTAATAGAGGCAGGAGCATGTTGCCATGTCCACTCTATTGCGCTGCCTCGCTATCCTTGCCGCAGTTGTGCTGGCGGTGTTGCTGCTGACGCCGGTGTCCCACGCCGCCGCTTCGCCTGTGCCGCAAGACAGTTCGCCAGAGAGCGCGCTGCTGGACGCCGCGAATCATAGCCGCGCTGCAGCGGGATTGCCGGCACTGCAATGGGATGCGGCGCTGGCGGCTGCGGCTCGTCAACATGCGCAGCGTATGGTGCAGCAAAATGCTCTTTCGCACCAGTTTCCCGGCGAGTTGCCGCTCCAAGAGCGAGCGAGGCAGACGGGCGCGCGGTTCAGCCTGATTGCGGAGAATGTCGCCGAGGGGCCAAGCGTGTTGGGATTGCATACGCAGTGGATGAATTCACCGCCGCACCGCGCCAACTTACTGGACCGCGAACTGAATGCGGTGGGAATTGCGGTGGTGCAAGGCGGCAACGTTTTGTTTGCCGTCGAGGATTTTTCGGCGGTTGTGCTGAAGCTGGGACTGGATGCGCAGGAGCTTCAAGTCGGTTCGCAGCTCGCGGCACACGGTTTGCGGCTGCTGAATACCACGGATATTGCGCGCAGGACGTGCGAGATGGATCGAGGTTGGGCGGGGCAAAGGCCGGTGAACGTAATTCGGTACGAGACCTCCGACCTGAGCCGTTTGCCCGCGGACATTGAGCAGCGCGTGCTAGGCGGAATATACCGGAGCGCGGCCGTGGGAGCATGCGACGCCAGCGGATCGGGAGGATTCACGCGCTATCGCATTGCAATTCTGCTGTATTGATGGGGGATTGGGAGTATTGCGCGGAGTAATGGCGGGAATAAGCGAATTGTGGCTTGCGTTTTTGGGCAGAACCGATAAACTGGCGGACATGAATCTGAAGGCCTACTCGTATTACTGGCGATTTACGTACCGGAACATCCGGGAGGAGTGGGCCGTCGTCTAGATAGTGCGAAAACGTGAAGTCGCCGCCCACTCGCAAAGAGTGGGCTTTTTTGTTTTGTGGCAACGAAATTCGGGCCGGTTGCGGCCGGCCAAGGGAAAAAAGGGAAACGACGATGATCATTTCGATGAAACGTGGGTCGAAGCGGGAAGAGATTGATGAGGTGTGCGCGATCGTGCAGCACTTCGGGTACAAGGTGCACTCGATTGAAGGCGAAGAGCGCGTGGTAATTGGCGTGGTGGGCGTGGGCGATGTGACTCCGTGCATGGAATCGGTGGAAGCGCTGCCCCAAGTGGATAGTGTTATGCGCATCACCGCGCCGTACAAATTCGTGAGCAAGGAATTTCGCCGCGAAAAATCGCGCATTCGCGTGAATGGCACGGAGATTGGCGGCGATGCGTTCATCGTGATTGCAGGGCCGTGTTCGGTGGAGAGTGAAGAACAGATTATGCGCACGGCGGAGGCGGTGGCAAAGGCCGGGGCGAAGCTGCTGCGCGGTGGCGCGTTCAAGCCGCGAACTTCGCCGTACGATTTCCAGGGCATGGAAGAGGAAGGATTGAAGCTGCTACAGAAGGCCAAGAAGGCGACGGGGTTGGCGATTGTCACCGAAGTGATGGGGGATCGCGACGTGGAGCTGGTGGCGAGATACGCGGACGTGATGCAAGTGGGCGCACGAAACATGCAGAACTTTATGCTGCTGAAGGCGTTGGGAAAGTGCGGAAGGCCGGTGCTGTTGAAGCGCGGGTTGAGCAGTACGATCAAGGAATTGCTGATGAGCGCGGAATATATCGTGGCGCACGGAAATCCGGACGTGATTTTGTGCGAACGCGGCATCCGCACGTTTGAGACGGCGACGCGGAATACCTGCGACATTTCGGCGATCCCGGTGCTGAACGAATTGACGCACTTGCCGGTGATCCTCGATCCCAGCCACGCGACAGGGAAGCGCAGCCTGGTGCCGGCAGTGGCGCGGGCGGGCGTGGCGATTGGCGCGGACGGATTGATTATCGAGACGCATCCGGCGCCGGAGAAAGCGATCAGTGATGGCGCGCAATCGCTGGATTTGAACCAGTTCGCGCGGATGATGACGGAACTGAAGCCGTATATTGCGTTGTGGGATGAGGCGCGGAAGAGGGAATCGTTGGCCGCGGCGGGATGAGGGGGGAAGGAGTTCCCAGTTGTAAGTTTTCAGTTCTAAGTTTCGAGAAAAGAAGAAGCGGGAGAAGGGCCAGAGGTTGAAGGTTTGGGTTTCAGAGCGAAGAGCGAACCCACCCCTGCACAAACCGCAAGGGTAGGCCACCCAAGGTCACCTTAACGCTCTGAGGGTCTGCCACCCGCGAGCCTACTATTGGCGATTGAGGCTAAGGATACGATAGAGGATGAGCTGATAGTTAAAGCCGGGACTAGTCCCGAAGGGATGCGTTTCGGAGTATTGGAATTCGCCTCGAACGACGACTTCGGATAATGCACCGTTTGGCATTGCTGCGAGCCTCGCATATAAGTCTTGCTCGTGGTGTGTGGGAGGATCAGTTTTAGTCGAGCGCGCGTGATAGCCGGGAAGAGAATTCTCGCTATACTCAATTTCAGAATACGGAGTGATCCAAATAGACTCACTTGGTTTGGGATTGCTACAGGCCCGGATTATTTGTTTTTCAATCCCGTTCTGGTAGCAGCCGTGCAGCGTGACGATTTGGCCGCTGTAGTGGGAAGCGTTTGCGAGGAGGTTAGGAACCTCGAGAGCCCTCGGTTTCGCACCGCAACCCGGAAGAAATGCCGAAGCCGCGACTACGATCAGGAGGAATGAAACCAGCGTCAGGGTTGTGCTCGACCGCACTCTTCCACTCGAGGGCACAGCAATGCAGATGAATTTGAGATTCATGATTCTTCGGTGAGGAATTGCAATTGCCAGTTGGTGGAGGGTTGGCCGGTCTGTTCGGCGATGGGGCGGAGAGTTACGGTTTCTTCCTGATCGGGGAATTCGGCGGGGGTGTAGTGAAAGCTGGTGGCGGCGATGGGAACGGCGAAGGGGCGGGCAGCGTGCGATGCGGCGGGTGGCGTTTGGACCTTGGCGGGAGAGAGTTCATTTTCGGTGGTTAGCTCATTGAAATAAGCGGGAGCATCGGATTGCGAGGCGCCTAGGAGCCAGGGGCCGAACGAGTAGGCGACCAGTTTTTTGTCGTCGGATTGGGACCGCAACGACATGGCGTAGTGGACCGTTACGACGTCGCCCGCATGCCAGCGGCGGTGGATGTTTACGTGGCCGTCTTCCAGAAAAGCTTGAGTCGGGACGTTGTTCAGGATGATGGTGAGGGTTTCGGCCCAATCGGGTTTGCGTATGCGGAGCGAATCCGGAGAATCGCCCGCGGACGTGATGGTGATTCTGACTTTTCCGTCGTGGGCAAGGGAGGACGTGGCGGCGGCAGAGAGGCTCGCGGTCTTCACCGAATTGTTGTCGGTTTGCCCATCCAGCGGCAAGTCGTAGGACAACGCGCCATCTTTGTATCGGAAAACGCTCGCGTGGATATCCGGGAAGGCGCGCAGACCATGCAAGGTGCAGCACCACCAGGCACGCACGGCTCCATCACCAGCGAAACCGGTGTCTGTCAAGACGCGATGGCCGAAATCGCCCGTGGCGAACTGGTTGAACGCAAATTCGTTGAAGGTGGCGCGCTCTGCCATGGAAAGGTATTTCGGATTTGAGGTGGCGTTCCAGAGCGCGATGTTCAGGCGTACCCAATCAGCTTCGGCGCAGCCTTCGGTGCGATGCTTGTTGGGACTCCAACCTTCGGGGACGCCGCCAGTGATAAGCAGATCTTGCGACTGAGCGATGTCTCGCCAGACGTCTTCGCATTGGCGCAGATATTTAGGATCGGAAGTGGCTTGATAGAGATCCATGACGCCGCGAACGCTTGTGAGGTAGCCATGAACGTGGTCGCCGGGGCGGCGCTCGATGACAGCGGCGATCTGTTCGGCGACATCCTTATAACGGGCATCGTGCGTGGCGAGATAGAGGTTGGATAGGCCTTCGGTCTGCTGCATCCAGCAGACGTAACTGGAAGCGAAATGAACGGCGCCGAATTCTTCGCGGATTTTTGGGGAGAGCATGAGCGGAGCGATGCGGACAAGGAAATCGCCGAGGCGTGTGGAAGCGGCTAATACATGTGCCGAGGGATTATAACGGTGAAACTCGAGGAGGCCGACCAGCAGGCGGCCGTTGCCCCAGAGCAGGGCGAGATCGTCATCGGTTGGGTGGTCGTAATGAAAAGTACTGCCGAAATAGCCATCGGGCTTTTGCAAGGCGACGATCTTTTCGACTAGAGGAGCCAAACCCGGAAAGTCAGCATGATAGACGCGAGCGGCGGTGGCCAGCGCGCCGATATAGCGGCCGGAGAGATCGCCGCTGTATTCGGTGAAGCGACGGCCGGGTGTGGGACGAACATCGGCGAGGAGAAATTCGTCGGTGAAAGCGGGAGAAGTGCCGGAGAGGACGCGGCGGCGCGTGAGTTCGTAGCGGTCGCGTAGGGGAGCATTGGTTGGTTGGGATGCGGTTTGATTTGCTGAGGTCACCGAGGGCAAGGACTTAGAGGAGAGAGGCGTGCTGCCTGCGAGTAATGGAGCTGCGGCTGCGGTTTTAAGAAAGTTTCTGCGATTCATCGTGGGCACCTTGGCGACATTGTTGGAGCGTAGCATGGGTGGAGAGTTTTCTGTAGTCAGTTGTCAGTTATCAGTTTGCGGAAATGGGACACTCCTGAGGCTGAAGAAGAAGAGTTGCACAGAGTTCGCGGAGGACACAGAGGTCGCAGAGAAGAGAAGAAACCCCAAGACCCAGGCACGAACTCCGTGCCTGGGGCAACCGCGGAAAAGTCTTTAGTCAGCAGTTGTTAGTTTTAAGTTTTCGGAAAAGAGAAGAGCGGAGATCCCTGGAAAAAAGCCGCAGGACTCGCGGACTCTCCCTGCGCTCCATGGCTACATGATGGTTATTTGGGGGCGAATGCTTCGGCCAGAGACGTAATTTTTAGTTGAGCGCGGAGTTGGTCAAGGGTTGCCGCGCTGGTGATCGTTATTTCCACGGGCTGGTTGGGGATGAGGTCGAAATAGTTGTCGGACGGGGAGGCGTCCAGAGTACCGAAGGAAATATAGACGCTGCGGGCTAGGACGGGAGAAGAGAGGCGGAGGCGATAGGCTTCGCCGGATTTTGCCAGATCGATGGAGATTTGAGGTTGGGGAAGAGTGATTAGTTTGGCTGGGACGAGATAGAGAACGTTGCTGGAGACGGATTTAGCGTCAACGAAAAGATCGGTGACCGCAAAAATATTGGCGGCGTCGGCGCCATTGGCGCTGACAAATTCAGCGAGCGGTTTTTGTAGATAGATTTTGCTGGAGAGTTCGGGAATCTGGACATCCAACCAGGAGTCCGAGAGCGACTTTCCTTCCAAAGTGAATACGCGGAGGCGTAGACGCGCGGCGGTGGGCGTGGTTTTATCAGAGACGATATACATGCTGAAGTTGCCGTCCTCAATGTGAGGAGAGACGAGCAGAGGGCCATAGAAGCGGCGCGCGTAATACTGCAAGGCTTTCCAGCGGCCGTAGTAATCGATGCTGGACCACGAAGCAACCGGCCAGCAATCGTTGAGCTGCCAATAGATAGAGCCCATGGAGCGCGGGCGGATGCGGCGAAGATGCTCGGCGCCGACTTTGATGCCTTCGGCCTGAAGCACCTGGCTGGCGTAGAGGAAGGAAGCGAAATCGCGCGGCTCGGAATAATACTTGAGCATGTAATCGTGAATGATGGAATTGCCTTCGTTGTTTTTCTGATGCGCAAGCATGACGGGCGTGAAGATGCTCGCGCGATCTTCGGGCGTGGTGAAGGCTTCTACAGTGCGCATTTCGGGGAAGGATTGGAAGCCGTACTCGGTCATGAAGCGCGGGAAGTGTTTTTCGTATTCGGAAAAGGGAACGCGGCCGTGCCAGACGCTCCAATCGTGGAAATCGCCGGACTGGAAACTGGCGGAAGTTTCTTCGTAATCAGAACTGGGAGAGCTGGGCCAATACGGAGTTTCGGGGGCGAGGCGACTGGCGGTGCGGGCGAGAATGCCGCTGAAAACGGTGAGGTAGTCCTGCCACATTTGAAAGCGAACGGCGGGAGGAAGGTCCTTGCGGGCGTCCCAATTGAAGGCGCTTTCGGTTTCGTTGTTGCCGGACCAGAGGACGATGCTGGGATGTTCACGAAGGCGGCGTAGCTGGAACTCGGCTTCGGCCTCGACGTTTTGCTTGAAGGCATAGGTGCCGGGCTGCCAGTCGTTGCCGAACATGAAATCCTGCCAGATCATGATGCCGAGTTCGTCGCAGATATCATAGAACTCCTGAGTTTCGTAATAGCCGCCGCCCCAATGGCGGATCATGTTCATGTTGGCGTCAACGGCGGATTGCAGGATGCGGCGATATTGTTCGGTGGTGACGCGTGTGGGGAAGCTGTCGAATGGAATCACGTCGGCACCTTTGCCGAAAACGGGAATGCCGTTGATGATGAATTCGAAGGATCGGCCCCACTGATCGAGATCGCGGCGAAGAACGATGGAGCGAAGCCCGGCGCGAGTGGAAGCCTGATCTTCGGTGCGATTGCCGATTTGAAGCTGGGCATTGAACCTGTAGAGCGCTTGCGCGCCGTAGCCCGCGGGGAACCAAAGCTGTGGGGAAGTGATCTCTATGGGCAGATCGATGCGATTGATGCCGGAATGAAGTTCGACTGAGCGAGAGAGTTCCAGTTTCTTGCCGGCATGCGTGAAATCGAGAGTGACTTTGGCGGAAGCGTCTTCCGCGGCGGTAACTTCAACTTGTGCGGTCAAATGGGCGACTTTCGCGGTGACATCGAGTTGTGCGATGTGAAGATTGGAGATGCGCGCAGCCTCCCAGGCTTCCAGACGAACGGGGCGCCAGATGCCACTGGTAACGAAGCGAGGTCCCCAATCCCATCCATATTCATAGGCGGCCTTGCGGACATAGGTTTTTTCTGCGGTTTGCGTTTGCTCGCGCCATTTGTCCGTGGCAGCGATTTTGGCGGCGGCTTTGATTGGCGAAGGGAACACGACGCGGAGCAGATTGGCGCCCGGCTTCAAGAGAGGCTTCACGGGGATGCGCCATTCGCGGAACATGTTGTCAGCGGTAAGGATGAGCTTGCCGTTCAAATAGACTTCGGCATAGGCGTCGAGGCCCTCGAAGACGAGGTCGACATTTTTGCGCGCGAGAAAATCGGCGGGGGCCTGAAGCGTGGTGCGATATTCCCAATCGGCATCTTCAATCCATTGGAGCTTGGCTTCGTTGTCGCGGAAGTAGGGATCGGAAATGAGCTTGTTGCGAAGCAGGTCCAGGTGAACGCAACCGGGGACCTGCGCAGGACGCCAGACGGAATCCTGATGCGCGGCGTCGCCGGGGGGGAGTTGGCGGAATTCCCAGCCGGAATGAAGCGGGAGGACATGCTTTTGGAGGGCAGTTTGCGCGCGAGCGGAAAATGGAAGAAGCAGAGCGCAGAACGAGACGACGACAAAGCGCGTAAGACTCATGATGGACTCCGATGGAAGGTGAATTGAAATGGTCTCATGGTCGCGGAAAGAAAAACCCAAGAGAACGCCGCAGGGCTCGAAGACTCTCCCTGCGCTACATGGGACTGCGGAGCGAAGGGACAGTGTACTGCAAGTCGCGGCGCAATTCTGTACGGGGGAGAAGGAAGTTATATAGAATCCGAACTGAAAGTAGGATGGGAGGCGGTATGAGAGCAGCGATCTTGATGGTTGGTGCGATGGTGATGATGGGTGCTGGAGCAATGGGGCAGACGCAGAAGGCCGAGCCACCGGTGAAGGCGGCGGAAAAGGTAATCATTGATACGGACATCGGAGACGACATTGATGATGCGTTTGCGATTGCGCTGGCGGTGAAAAGTCCGGAGCTGGAAATCCTGGGCGTGACGACGACGTTTGGTGACACCGAAGCACGCGCGCGGATTGTGGATCGGTTACTGGGAGAGGCGGGGCGCGCGGACATTCCCGTGCTGGCCGGAGCGCCGACAAAGACGAGCAACGTGCTGAACCAGCGACGCTACGGCGAAGGCGGACGATTCGGCAAGGCTTCGCATGCAAGCGCAGTCGATTTTATTCTGGAAGAAATTCGGAAATATCCAGGGCAGATCACGCTGGTGGGAATCGGGCCGTTAATCAATGTGGGAGCGGCGATTGATAAGGATGCGGCGACGTTCCGTAAATTGAAGCGCGTGGTGATCATGGGCGGGTCCATCGAATGCGGGTACGGGGAGCTGTGGTTCTGCCCGGAGCGGGGGCCCGACGCGGAGTGGAACATCATCAACGATATCGGCGCGGCAAAAAAACTGTTTGCGTCGGGGGTGCCGTTGTACGTGATGCCGCTGGACTCGACACTGCTGAGAATGGAGGAGACGAAGCGGGCGTATTTGTTCCGGCAGGGAACGCCGCTGACGGACGCCTTGACGCTTCTGTATCACGAATGGGGGCAAGAAACGCCGACGCTCTTTGATCCCGTGACGATTGCGTTCATCCTGAATCCGAAAATCTGTCCGGTAGAGCCCATGCACATTCGTGTGGACGACAAGGGATTTACGCGAAGAGAAGCGGGGGAGCCGAACGCGCAGGTGTGCATGAAGTCGGATGAAGAAGCGTTCTTCCGATTGCTAATCGGGCGAATTGCGGGGAAGTGAAAAGGGAATCAGGCAAGGCTCCATCCCCAAAAACAGCGAAGCCCGGGTGTGAAGCCCGGGCTTCTCTGGGTCAGGGTCCGAAGGCTGACGCCAGGGATAGAACGCCAACTTCGGTGGCGGGAGTCACAACTGAGGAATGTGAGGGGATACAACGAGGAGTGGTACAGGGGAGCTTGTTGGGACCGCGCTGATGAGTTTGAGTTCCAGGCGCTGACTTGCACCCGAGGCGGCGAGTTGCGGTTTGTCTGATGGAAAAGCAGCGCCAGAATCCAACCGAATCAGAACAGGCTGTTGAGCTGCTTGAATCTCCGAAAGATAAAGTTGGCCGCCGACACGTTCAAAGACTGCATGGCCCGTTCTCGAAGGCGAGGTCAGCGGAATGTTGGTGGCGCAGGAAGCGTGGTAGATCTCGCCATCAGTGCTGCAAATGACGACCACGTTTCTGTCTGAATCACAGCTCATCTGCGGTTCCAGGTAATACTGCCCCGGAGGAAGAATCTGACTTCCCACAGTGAAGGCAAAGGGCACTTTCAGGGTGAGCTGCAAGCGCGAACTGGCTGGGATGGTCATCGAATGGGAAGGTAAAGCTCTCGGGAAAACAAGGACTTTTTCGGATGCGTTCTTCATGGGCCCTCCAGCGAACTCTGACCGAATTTGGCGCGTTGATGAAACCGGCCAAGTAGTGTTGCGTTCAACATGTGCACTTTGCCCGAAGAAGGAAAAAGGGACAATGCACGGGGGGTGAAGCTGGGGTGAACCGGTGGTGAACTGGGACATCGCGGCAACATACTGAAATAGAAAGAGTTAAGGACATGTCGAGAAGGTCACTGCAAAAAGCGATTGATTCGTAGAAAGGAATTTGGGCCCCGGGGGATGAGGGAGTTTGCTATAGTCGCGAAATTCAGGAGCAAGCAATGAGTTCGCCAGAGAACGTGAAACCCGTCTATCGCTTCGGGCCCTATGTGGCGGATGTGCGCGCGGGGGAGCTCTACAAACGCGGAAAGAAGAACAAGGTGCAGCAACAGCCAATGCAGGTGTTGGCGGCGCTTCTGGAGAAGGCCGGAGAGGTGGTAACTCGCGAGGAGTTGCGTGCGGGGATCTGGCCCGCGGACACGTTCGTGGATTTCGAGCACAGCCTGAACACGGCGATCAAGAAGCTGCGGAAGGCGCTGGGAGACAATGCAGGGCGGCCGAAGTACATCGAG
>Ga0187862_10001575_pt1 | contig 23865 bp, 23 predicted proteins | sample June2016WEW_10_1_FD_133003 | JGI IMG/M metagenome (GOLD analysis project Ga0187862, IMG submission 133003) | Peatland microbial communities from SPRUCE experiment site at the Marcell Experimental Forest, Minnesota, USA - June2016WEW_10_150 | ecosystem: Environmental > Terrestrial > Soil >...
CCGCATGGCCACAAAGCAGCGGGCATCAATTCCCCGGCTCGAAAGCTCCGCCTCGAGGGCTCGGGCCTGCCGCTCGGTGAACCGCCGGATGGGCGAACCTCCCCCAATCGTCGCGTAGTGGCGCTGCACCTTGCGCGCTCCCGTCGTCGAAATCAATTTGGCCAGAGGTCTACGCCGGATGCGAGCAAACGGGAAATCAATAATATCGGGATCGCAGAAAAGGTTATAAAGAAATGGTTCGATCGCTTCCAGACAGTCTGGTCCCCCCAGTTGAAACAGAACTACACCCAAACGCCGTGATGTGCGCGTCATCCCCCAGAATCCCCAGAGCGGGTGAATTTACTCGCATCCGCGGCGAGAGTCAATGGTGGGGGATCAATGGGTATGAGCTAGCGGGTCAATCTGATTACCACGGGCTATCGCGGATTTGATAAGGGGCTTATCCTGCGAGCACTCGGTGAAAAGGCTGGCTGAAGATTAAATGCCTCAATCTTGGCAAACCACCGCACTCGGCATCGGTGTATTGGCCCTCTACCTCTCCGCTTTTTGGAAAATATTCAGAACTCATCCCGGAAGTAGATTTGTTCGGTGTGGGATCATTGCGCTGGTGGTGTTTGCCGCGCTAATGGTCCTGATAAGGTTCCCTTCGGTTCCCCAGCGGCTTGTTGACTATGTCGGGTTGTTGCTGCTGTGCCTTCTTACGATGGGCTTCCTGTTTCAACGCGGATTCCGCGCTGTTCGCCGCCGGTTGTGGAAATCCGACTGACCCAGAATTCGGTCTAGTGCGCGGCGGCGACCGTCTGCCGCTGCAGGCGGAAGGCGGGAACTATCAGAGCCTGCTCCAACGTCGGACGATTCAGATTCGCGAGAGCTTCCGCAGTGTGTTTGGATTCTGCCGGTTTGCCGAGCTTTTGGTAGGCCAGCAGCAACGTTCGCAGGGCGAAGGGATCGCGGTTGTCCTCTTCCAGATCTTGAACGGCATCGTCCCATTTGCCTTCGGCTGCCAGCACCGCGCCGCTGGCGCTGTAGTAGGCATGCAGGATTGTAAGGCGCCGGTTGGAATTCGCCAGCTTATTGAGATCGGACACCGAAGCTCGCGCTTCTTTTGAGTTGCCAGCATCGAGATCGCGAAGAACGCGGGCATAGAGCACGACCGCCATTTCCTGCTCGCGCGCGCCTTGGCTCATTCCCTTGTCTGCTTCCAACACGCTGGCCGCCTTGTTCAGCAGTTCCAGCGCGGCTTGCGAATCCTTCTGATAGAGGGCCATGCTGCGATAGGCTTCCGCTTCCTGTTCTCCTAGCCCTTTGGCCCGGGCCTGGCTGGCCACGGCGCGGAAGGCTTTACCCGCGGCTTCGAAATTGTTCTCGCGCACGTAGGTAATTGCAGACTGCAGCGCCCAATCTACCGCTTGCGCGTCGGTAGGAGCCATTTTGATCGCCTTCTCGTATTCCGCGCGAGCGCGAGGCTCGTCTCCCGTTAATGCGTAGGTGTCCGCAATGCCGAGCTGAGCTGAAGAGAAGGTTGGATCAAGCTGCAAGGCGGCCCGATACTCCGAGAACGCATCATCGAATCGTCCCATCACGCGGGAAAGTTCGGCGAGGCTGTCATGCGGGTTGGCTTCTTTGGGAGCCGCTTCCATGTATTTTCGAGCCGCTGCCAGCGTTTTTGGCCAATCGTGACCGGCGGCATAGCAATACGCGAGTTCATTCCAGGAGCCGGGAAAGTTGGTGGTGCGTTCAAAGAAAGGAATGGCCCTTGCGTGCTCGTTCTGGTGGATCAGCCACCAACCGGCAAACCAGGCCAGATTCTGGTCATGCGGATAAAGACCGAGGACCTGATTCATGTCGGCGATGGCGTCCAGGAAATGGCCGTCACTGTCGTCGGCCATCCAGGCAATGACGACCTGCTCGCCTTTCGTTTCATTCTTCGACAGCTCCAACGCTGCCTTGCGATGGATGGCCTGGTCGATCGGGTCGCGGGAAACGAAAGCGATAAACCCGTTCGCCAGAGCGAAACTCGGATCTTTCGCGATCGCCTGTTCCCAGAGGTTGACGGTGGTTTCAACCCTCAGGTCTTTCTCAAAGCGGGCAAGACCCTGATCGAACAGCTGTCGTGCCTCGGGAGAGCTGGTGGTGACGGGAAGCGTCTCTTCCTTCAGCGCGGGTGGTCCCGCGTACGCCAACGAGAGAGTAGTAGCGATGAGGGCTGATAAACAAACTACACGCAAAAAAACCATACGCCTGCTTAGCATGAAGGCCTCTATTTCCCCCGCAGCAAATATCCCGCTTCCAGAGGAAGCCGGCCATCGATCTTCAAGACCTTGACGTCATGAGTGATGGAATACACATCAACCAGGCCGATGGCGCCGCGCTTGGATCCAACGATATGCAGTAAGTCCTCATCGGAACTGGCGACCACGATGGCGCCTTTGTGGGAGGCTACCAGCGCTTTCAGCTCATCCACCGACGTCTTGTACAGCCGGTCCAGCGCGATTTGCATGTCAGGAGAATCTGGGTCGCGGATCACAATTGTGATGGCGGAGCCATCCGGCCACACCCTGGTTTGGGCTTTAAGAATCTTGACCAGATCGGCAGAAGTAAGAGCCGACGTCGCGTTCTCTTTTTCGACGACGATGGCGAGTTGCTTGGCACTGCAGCTGACCGCTAGGCCGATCAGGATCAGGAAGATTCCACATCTTGCGTGGCGCTGCATGGGGAGATTATAGGAGGTCGCACGAAAGGCTCGAACGAACCAAAGTAACCAGAGCTGCGTCTCCTGCGGCGCCGGTGACTACTTCGGATAGCGGAAACACTCGACCGCGTGGTCGTTTACCATCCCGGTGGCCTGCATGAAGGCGTAGCAGATGGTTGAGCCGACGAAGTTGAAGCCGCGTTGCTTCAAATCCTTGCTCATGACGTCCGATTCAGGAGTGCGCGCTGGAATCTTCTTCCCCAACCGCCAGGCGTTCACTCGCGGCTTGCCCCCGACAAACTGCCAGATGTAGCGATCGAAGGAGCCGAACTCCTTTTGCGCCGCCAGAAATGCCTTGGCATTCTGTATCGCGGAAGCTATCTTTAGCCGGTTGCGGACGATCCCTGCATCGCGCAGCAGCCGCTGCGTCTTCCGTTGGTCGTAGCGGGCGATTTTCTTCGCGTCGAAGCCGTCAAAGGCGGCGCGATAATTGTCGCGCTTTTGCAGAATCGTGTCCCAGCTGAGGCCGGCTTGCGCGCCCTCCAGAATCAGGAACTCGAACAGCGCGCGGTCGTCGTGCTGCGGGACTCCCCATTCGCGGTCGTGATAGAGGATGGAGAGATCGTTGCTGGGCCACGCGCAGCGGACGATATTTTTGTTTTTCTCAGGCGCTTTCATCGTAAATCCATCATCACGCGGATGCTCTCGTGCGTCGATTCTAACGGAATCCTGAGGCGATGAGTGCGATCTGCCGAATCTTGACTTTATACGCTATTAGCGTATACTATGCTGAAGTACGCCAGTTGCGTATGGAGTCGCTCCGATGGAGTTCATTGAAGCGCCCGCGTTTACTGCTGAAGGCGGGGATCGACGCGGAAAAGAAAACACGGGCACGGAGATGAGGACAGCGATGGCAAACAAGCGGGATATATTCGCCGAACTGACGGAGGGTGTGGCGGCCATGAAGGCGCATCGTGCCGGGAAAATCACCCTGCGGAGCTATAAGGTCGAGGCGCGTGAACTGCCCGAGGTGAAGCCGAAAATGATCAAGCAAGTGCGCGCACGCTTCCACTGTTCACGCGGCGTTTTTGCTCGCAAACTGTTCACCAACGAGCGCACGCTGGAAAAATGGGAGCAAGGACGCGCCAAGCCCAATGCGCAGGCGGCCGCGCTGCTGTTGCTTGCAGCCAGGTACCCGGATACATTCGACCGCCTGGAACAGTTGGCAAAGTAGAACGTCCGTTGACCGTTCAAGCCGCTTGCTTGCCGGCGAGAGCGCCGTCGATCATGCGCAACTCCTCGGCTGAAAATTTCAGATTTTTCAGCGCGGCCACGTTGTCGTCCACTTGCGAGACTTTGCTGGTGCCGACGAGCGCGCTGGTGACGCGCGGATCGCGCAGCACCCACGCCACCGCCATCTCCGCCAGCGTCTGCCCGCGCTGCTTGGCAATTTCATTCAGGGCGCGAACCTTGGCTAGAGTAGCTTCTCCAATGTCCTTCTTCTTCAGAAAGAAATCGCGGGCGGCGCGCGAGTCGCTGGGAATTCCGTTCAGATAGCGATCCGATAGCAGTCCCTGCGCCAGCGGGCTGAAGACAATCGATCCCACGCCCTCTTTCTCCAGCACGTCGAGCAATCCCTGCTCGGGATCGCGGACGAACATCGAATACTTCGGCTGATGAATCAGGCACGGAGTTCCCAGATCGCGCAAAATCTTGATCGCCTCGGAGGTTTGCTTAGCGTTGTATGCCGAAATGCCCGCGTAGAGCGCCCGTCCGGAGCGAACTGCGGCGTCGAGCGCCCCGAGCGATTCTTCCATCGGCGTGTCGGGGTCGGGCCGGTGATGGTAGAAGATGTCGACATATTGGAGCCCCATGCGCTTCAGACTCTGATCGAGGCTAGCCAGTATGTACTTGCGCGAGCCCAGGTTGCCGTACGGCCCGGGCCACATATCCCAGCCGGCCTTGGTCGAAACGATCAGCTCATCGCGATAGGGCAGAAAATCCTTTTTCAGGATTTGTCCGAAAGTCTCTTCCGCCGATCCATAGGGAGGGCCGTAATTATTGGCGAGATCGAAATGCGTGATGCCGAGATCGAAGGCGCGGCGCAGCATGGCGCGACAGTTTTCGAAATTATCCACGCCGCCGAAGTTGTGCCACAATCCGAGCGAGACGGCGGGAAGCAGGATGCCGCTGCGTCCCGAGCGGCGATATTGCATAGAGTCGTAACGCTTGTCATCTGCGATGTACACGGTGGTTCTCCTCGGCGGCTAAAGCCGCGCTCAAAACAATGCATTAACCGCAGCGCTGAAGCGCTGCGCCACCCAAAATCGGACGCAAGTTCGATACTGATTCTCGGCCACCATTCTACGAGGTCAGTCGTATTTTTCGTAACGGATTGAAGTTCGATCCCAACCTAAACGCTTCAGCAGTTCCCGGTTCGCCTTGACCATCTTGTCGAGACCGCAGATGTAGGCGTGCATGTCGGTGCGGGGTCCAACGATTTCAGCCAGATGTTCCTGCACGTATCCGCGCAGCCCTTTCCACCCTGCTTCACCGCGACTCAACGTGGGCAGAAAATGGAAGTTGACGTGGTCGGCAGCCAGACGCTCAAACTCCTCGCGATAGTAAATGTCCTGCTCGCGGCGCGCCCCGAACAGCAGCCAGAACTGGCGTCCCTGATGACGGTCGCGCTCCGCCAACAGCCAGTGCAGCATGGAGCGGAACGGCGCAATCCCTGTTCCCGTCGCAATGAACGCGGTGTCACCGAGCGGCGGACGCAAGACGAAATCTCCAAGGGCCCCTGGAACTTGATATGCGCGCCTTCATCGAGACCGCAGAGATAGTTCGACATGAATCCATCGTCCACGCGATTCAAGCAAAGGGCGAGGTGCCCGTTCGCGGAGGGCGGCGACGCGATTGAGTACGCGCGCGTCATCTCTTCGCCGTCGGGGGTGTTGCCCTTCACCGAAAGCCATTGTCCGGGGACAAAGCCGAAATGAGAGACTCCCTTTACTTCGAGTTCGATATGTTTGGTGAACTCAGAGAGCGGAACGGAGCGGAGCAGTTGGGCGTCAAAAGTTTTGAATTGTGCCATTACTTGGTTAGATGATGACTAACAGCGGCAGGACGCTGCGGCGGGCAAGCCTGGGGCGCCTTGCTCTCCGCAAGCCTCAGCCCTTTCTCTTGTAAATGAGGAGTTCGCGGCCCGGCTGATGATGTTCACGGGCGTCATCGCCCCAGTAATAGTGTGATTCCGGATCCGCCAGTTCGACCGCCCCGACTTCTTCCAGGTTCGCGGCAATGTACTGATCCATCCAGGTGCGGAAGGCAACAACTTGGGGGGACCCGTGGCGGGACAGCCAGGAAGACGAGCTGTTGACGAAGACCACGTATGCGGGCCGGTTGGCTTCGACCTCCTGCATCATTTGTTTTTGCATCGTGGACCAGTAAGCCTGGTCTTCCATCAGGCTGTACATGTAGATATAACCGCTGGCGGAGTGGCGATGCGCGTCAAAATAGATCTCCGGCTCCGAGCCAAAAATCATGATGGTGTCGGAGGGCGCGGTGTGCTGGCGCAGATACTCGGCAACCGACGCCGCTTCCGGAAATGGATTCAGGTTATAGGAGAAGCGGCAGGCCTGGAGCGGGGTCAGATTGAAGTAGAACGCGTTACGGTGGATGGTAAGCGCCCATGCAGCAGCAAACACGATCACGGGCAGAACGTGAAGCCAACGAGAAGGGAACTTTGCGGTGAGCAAACGGATGGAGGAGGTGACGGCAACGGCGATGAAGATGGCAACCGCGGGCAGCATCAGGACAAAATAGTGGTGCCGGAAATAGAGGCCGGGACAGACCGCGGCGCAAGAAAAGAGCAACAGTCCGAAGACAAACACGGCATGGCGACGGACGATGGGATCCCAAAATGCCGCGAAAACGCCTACCAGAGCGAGTGCCCAAAGCCATTTAGTGAAGCGCAGTATGTCCGCGAAGTTGTCCTTCAGGGCTTCCAGACCCGTGCGCAATGACACAGTAGCGGCGTAGTGGCTGGCGTAGGAAAAAGTCCAGAACCAGAAGTTCCGGAAAACACCGGCCCGGTAGAGCAGAGCGCACGTCAGTGCGAACGGCAGCAGTGCCGCAAGCAGAAAGATAGCCAGGTTCTTTGCCCACGATGTCCATTCGCTCTTATTCTTCGGCCAACATTGAACGGCCAGGTAGAAAAGCGCAAATGCGCCCAGCAAAATTCCGGGCTGCTTCATCAGGAAAGCGACGCCAAACGCCAGGCCGCACCAGAAGAAAAAAGTTGGGCGTCTCGTTTCCTCGGCGCGCAAGAGCAGGATGAGTCCGATGAGAGCCGGCAATAGGACGAAGTGAGTGGCGTGCGCGGCAAATCCAAACACCGCCAAATTTGTGGAGAGCAAGGCGTAACTCGCGCCGGCTATCGCTCCAGCCAGCGCGCCGAACAGACGCGCCGTGACCAGGTAGAGCAGGATGACGGAGACCGCGTTGATGACGAGAAGCCCGAGATGGATTCCGCGGCTCGTCTCCCCAGTCGTCCCTCGAAACACCGCGAGGATCACGGCATAGGCCGCATAGGTTCCCGGCAGCTTCATGTTGTAGGCCAGTTGATAGGGAGGAATACCCTGCAAGATGAGTTGACCGGCGTAGGCGTACTCGCCCTCATCGCGCTCCAGGGGCATATCCAGCAGGCGCCACCGGATGGCTCCAAAGAAAACGATGACGGTCATCAAGACGACAAAATGCCAGCGAAAAAGGTGTCGCCAGGGCTCGTCTTCGGTTACTTCCGCAGACGGATCTGGCGCGATCTTCTCTTCTGTCGCCATGTCTTCTGTCGCGGTGGGCTCGATGCGCGGCATGGTCGCACCTTAGCAACTCCGCTCCGCAGTTGCAATACCGTTCCATCACGCATAATCGCGGGAAATGCTGATCAGCGCGTCCAGAAAACATTCAGCCCTTTCTCTTGTAAATGAGGAGTTCGCGGCCCGGCTGATGGTGTCCACGGGCTTCATCGCCCCAGAAATATTGCGATTCCGGATACGCCAGTTCGACCGCTCCGACTTCTTCGAGGTTCGTGGCAATGTACTGATCCATCCAGGTGCGGAAAGCGACAACTTGCGGGGACCCGTGGTGGGAAAGCCAGGAAGCCGAGCTATTGACGAAGACCACGTACGCTGGCCGGTTGGCTTCGACCTCTTGCATCATTTGCTTCTGCATAGCAGGCCAGTAAGCCTGGTCTTCCATCAGGCTGTAGGTGTAGATATAGCCGCTGGCGGAATGACGATGGGCGTAAAAATAAATCTCCGGCTCCGAGCCAAGCACCATGACTGTGTCAGAGGACGCGGTGTGCTGGCGGAGATACTCCGCGACTGGTTGCGCTTCCGGAAACGGATTCACCGTATAGCATAAGCGGCACGCCTGGAGCGGGGTCAGCTTGAAGTAGAACTCGGTGTTACGGTAAATCGGAAGCAGCCACGCGGCGGCAAACACGATCACGGGAACGAGGTGCAGCCAGCGAGACGTGAATCTCACTGTGAGCAAGCGGATGGAGGAGGTGACGGCAAGCGCGATCAAGAGGGCAACCGCGGGCATCATCAGAACGAAATAGTGTTCTCTGAAATAGAGGCTGGGGCACACTGCGGCGCAAGAAAACAGCAGCAGCCCGACGACAAATACGGCATGACGATGGACGATGGGATTCCAAAACACGGTGGAAAGACCGAGAAGAGCGAGGATCCAGAGCCAAGGGCTGAAGCGCAGGATGAAGTAGAAGCGCGCGGTAAAATTTTCCCAACCCGCGGGCAGGGACACGGTAGTGGCGTACTGACGGGCGTAGGAAAAGGTCCAAAACCAGAAATTGTGGAAGACGCCAGCGCGGTAGAGTACCGCGCACGTCAATGCGAAGGGCAGGGCTCCCCCGAGCAGAAACACGCCCATGCGATTTGCCCACGGCGTCCATTCGCGCTTGTTCTTGGGCCAACATTGAAGGGCCAGGTAGAAAAACGCGAATGCACCCAGCAAAATTCCGGGCTGCTTCATCAGGAAGGCAAGGCCAAAGGCCAGGCCGCACCAGAAAAAAGAAGCAGGGCTTCCGGTTTCTTCGGCGCGCAAGAGCACGATGAGGCCGACCAGCGCGGCCAGCACGACGAAGTGAGTGCCATGTGCCGCAAATCCGTAGACGTACTGCTGGGTGGAGAGCAAGGCGTAACTCGCGCCCGCTATGGTTCCCGCTAGCGTGCCGAAGAGGCGCGACACCATCGCGTAGAGCAGGATGATAGAGATCGCGTTGATGAGCAAAAGCCCCAGATGGATTCCGCGGGCCGTCTCACCAAACACCGCGAGGATCACGGCATAGGCCGCATAGGTCCCTGGCAGCTTCATGTTGTAGGCCAGTTGATAGGGAGGAATACCCTGCAAAATGAGTTGACCGGCGTAGGCGTACTCGCCCTCATCGCGCTCCAAAGGCATGTCCCGCAGGCGCCAGCGGATCGCTCCAAAGAAAACGATGACGGCCAATAAGACTACGAAATGCCAGCAAAAAATGCGGTGCCATGACTGGCCCGAATTATTTTCCGCCAACGGATCTGCCCGAATCTCTTCTTTCGTTGCCATTGGGTCGATGCGCGGCATGGTCGCACCTTAGCAACTCCGCTCCGTGGGTGCAACCTGGAAGATTGGCGGGTAGTGTCTTAGTACAATTGTTCCACCATGAAGATCATCGCGCTGGCTGTGCTTTTGGCCATCGTACAGGCAGCGCCACCAGCTCCACGGAAGACAGCCGATAATTCCACTAGCACAACCGCGGATATCCAGAGCAGGAGCGCACCCGATCAAGCAAAAGCCTTGCCAGCGCCAGCCTCGGCTAAAACAGATAGCAGTGGGCCAGCCAAGGCCAATAGCAGCGAGCAGCATCCCGACGATGCGCAGCATGCCGTAGGAATCAGTAAACTCCCCCCGTGTCAATAGCGAAGGACTGGGCAGACTGGGGGACTTGGCTCTTTACTTTCTTCTTGGTGGTCGTTGGCGGATTGCAGGTCGCGCTGTTGTGTTGGACTCTCCGTGTAATTCGCAGGCAGGCGAAGGAGATGCTTAGGCAACGCATTCTGATGCGAAAACAATGGCGGGAGATGAGCGCTCAAACCGAATCGCTCAAGGAGTACGTTGAAGAGACGAAGAAGATCGCTAAATCCACTGCGGACAACGTTCAGATCATTATCAATAAAGAGCGAGCGAGGATTCGTGTAGAAGTATTGGACGATCCAAAGCTGGTTCCCCATGATGCGGTAGGCCAAATTAACGAGCTTGCTTACAAGATTTTCTGCGACGGCTCGACTCCGGCATTTATCACGAAATCCTGGGCCGATCTGAAGGTTACTGCCTCGAAGAATCCTTCCTCGCCCTTCCCTGATATTCCAATGAGGCTGCCAGCCGTCCTGCATCCAAGCCTTGCCGGTTTGGACAAAACCGCTATGATCTGGCAGCATTTCGAGCAAGACTTGGAACCGCAACTCCTTAGCGAGAAGCTCTTCTTGCACTTCTATGGAGTCATCGAATACACGGATGCGTTTGAAATACCTCGATGCACCAAATTCCGATACCTTTGGGGCATAAGCAACAGCGCCTTTTACGGAGGCCCTCATGGGTATTGGATAAAAAACGGCGAGGAAGAGAATAAATGTACCTAAGCAAATTAAGACACCACCGATTGGCGGGCTTGATTACCCTGCCTTCCTATTCCACCGTCACCGACTTCGCCAGATTCCGCGGCTGATCCACGTCGCAGCCTCGACGGACGGCGATGTGATAGGCGAGCAGTTGCAGTGGGACGATCTCCAGAATCGCCGACAATTCATCCGGCGCCGGCGGAACGAAGAGTACATGATCTGCTTCCTCGGCGATCTCTTGGTCGCCTTCGGTCGCGAGCGCGATGACTATGCCGGAGCGAGCTTTTACTTCTTTCAGGTTTGACATCGTTTTCTCATAGCGGGTCATCGACTGCGGGCTGTTCACGTCGCGGGTGGCAATGATGACTACGGGCAGATTTTCGTCAATCAGCGCATTGGGGCCGTGCTTCATCTCGCCCGCCGGATAACCTTCGGCGTGAATGTAGGAAATTTCCTTGAGCTTCAATGCGCCTTCGAGGGCGATGGGATAGTGAATGCCCCGTCCGAGGAAAAGGAAGTCCTGCGCGCGGACATAGGTTTTCGCCAGTTCGTCGCAAGCTTCGTCGTGGGTGAGAATCTGCTCCAGTTTGCCGGGGATGCGCATGAGTTCTTGCACGGCGGCTTTGGCCTGCTCGGGTGTCATGGTGCCGCGTACCTGCGCCAGATAAAGGGCGAATAGATACAGAGCAGTCAGTTGCCCGGTGAACGCCTTGGTCGAGGCCACGCCAATTTCCGGGCCGGCGTGGGTGTAGACGGTTCCGGCGGCCTCGCGCGTGATCATGGAGCCAACCACGTTGCAGATGGCCAGCGTCTTCGAGCCTTTGGCTTTGGCTTCACGTTGGGCGGCGATGGTATCCGCTGTTTCACCAGACTGCGAAATCAGCAGGGTCATGATGTCCGGCCCTAGGATCGGGTCGCGATAGCGCCATTCGCTGGCGTAATCGACTTCAACCGGGACCCGGGCCAGGTTCTCGATCATGAATTTGCCCGCCAGTCCCGCATGCCAACTGGTGCCGCAGGCGGCGATATTGATTTTCTTCAATGTTTTGAACTCGGTTTCGCCAACCTGCATTTCGTTAAGGAAAATAGCGCCGGTATCCTGCGAGACGCGGCCGAGTGTGGTGTCGCGGACGGTGCGGGGCTGCTCATAAATTTCCTTGAGCATGAAGTGCTTGAAGCCGCCCTTCTCCGCCATGATCGGATCCCACGTGATGCGCTGCGCCTTGCGCTCCAGTGGATGACCGTCGAAATCGGTAACCCGCACTCCGGCCTGCGTGATCACGGCCAGATCGCCATCGGCCAGAAAGAAAAGGTCGCGGGTGTGATCGAGAAGCGCGGGCACGTCGCTGGCGACGAAGTATTCGTCCTTGCCGAGGCCGATGACGGCGGGCGGTCCATTGCGGGCCGCGACGATCTTGTTCGGGTCGTCAACCGCGATCACCACCAGCGCGAACACGCCGGTTAGTTCCTTGACCGCTTTGCGCACCGCTTCTTCCAGAGCTGGCTTGTGACCGTTTCCGGTCTGCAGGTAGTGCTTCTCGATCAGGTGCGCGATGATTTCCGTGTCGGTTTCGGTAGTGAACTTGTGTCCTTCGGCGATCAGCTTTTTCTTGAGCGAGAGATAGTTCTCGACAATGCCGTTGTGTACCACCACGATCTTGCCGGTGCAGTCGCGATGGGGATGGGCGTTTTCTTCGGTGGGGCGGCCATGGGTGGCCCAGCGAGTGTGTCCGATGCCATAGGTGCCGTCGAGCGGCTTGAGGCGGATGACTTCTTCCAGATTGCGCAACTTGCCTTCAGCGCGGCGAATCTGCAAGCGCTCGCCGTTTCCGGCCACCGCGATTCCAGCTGAGTCGTAGCCGCGATACTCCAGCTTTCTAAGTCCCTCGATGATGACGGGAACGACTTGCTTCTTGCCCACATATCCCACGATTCCGCACATTGGTTAATTGACTCCTTGACGAATGGTTCGGTGGGGGACCGGCGATGGTTCGGGCAGCCCCTAAAGGGGCGTCTGACTTCGCGGAACTTTCGGCATCGCTAAAACGATGCCCTGATACGAACCGATGTTGCCGATACGATTCCAGACGGGGCAAGCCCCGTCTCTACACGTCTTCGAGGGAGAAACGAAACTCTTCAATGACCGGGTTGGTTAGAACTTCGCGCGCGATCTGCTCGACTTCCGCTTGCGCTTCATCCTTTGAGATGCCGCTGTTGAGAGTAATTTCGAAATACTTTCCTTGCCGCACTTCCTGCAGACTCTTGTAGCCGATTTTCGCTAGGGCGCCGTGGATGGTCTTACCCTGCGGATCCAGAACGCTCTTCTTCAGCGAGACGTAGACGTAGGCTTTCATCAACCGCTCGATTATACGTCAGGTGACAGCGAATGGGACTGCGGTTTTCGTTATAGGAGGTATGGGTTCGGACCTCTCACTCCGACGAGTGCGAATCCGTAACTTGTTAAAAAGATGATAGTTGACGATCCAACTCCGCGATCGCCTGCGACAGCATCTGGCGGTGGCGAGGGTTGCTGGCGGTTTGCAGTTGTTGCGTGAGGCGGCTGCGGGAAAGTAGCAGGCCTTCGCGCTTGCGGTTGCGTTGCTGCTCGTCGGGCGAGATCGGCGCGCGGACGATTTTCCGCTGCTCTGACATAACCTCTTGTTGCTGTTCTACGGATTTACTTTCCCAGCCGCGGGCCATTTGAGGAATCTTACATTGAAGTTTCAGGGACGGTACCCAGAAAGAACTTGCCTGTGACCCGGAGACGGAGTAACAATGTTCTTTCCGGACAAAGCACAATTCCGGAAAAACTGTGCCGCAGACCTGAGGGGGCTCCCCGACCGGGGAGGATGAGATTGGTTCCCAAGTAAAGGAACCATCGCCCTGCGGACACAGGAGTGTTGAAGTGTGTTTTCGCAGCTTGGCAAGCTGCGATGACCCCCGGTCCCTGCTCAAAACCAGCTGCTCGACCATTGCGCTTGCTAGGTGCAGGAGGTTTGCTATGCCAGAAAACAGAGTCGCCCTCGAGGGGGAGGCCTCGCCTGAACGCAGCCGGTATCGGCTGCTCCTCGAGATCACCGACCGGGTAGCAGGAGCCCAGAGCCTGCCCGAAGCCTTGAAGGAACTCGCCCCCCCGGTGCTGGACCTGACGGGAGGCGAACTGCTGAATCTTTCCCTCCACGACGAGCGCCGGGATTGCATGCGGACGCAGTATTGGAAAAAGAACCAGGAGAGTGGAGAGCTCGATGCTGTCCCCGTGGACGAAGCGGCGAGCGGGTGGGCGTGGAAACATCAGGAGCCGATCGCGATTCCCGATATCGAGCGCGAGCCGCGTTTTCCCGACATCGTGCCCGCATTACTCAATCACGGCGTGCGGTCATACACCGTCCTCCCCGTCAGCACGCCTACGCGGCGTTTTGGGGCACTGGGCGTGGGCAAGAGCGTTCCCGAGGTATTGAATCACGAGGACGTGGAATTTCTTTCTCGGGTCGCGCTGATGGGAGCGCTTGCGTTGGAGAGGGACAGAGCCCACCGCGCCTTTGAGGAGCAGCAGAGCCTGGTTGCCATCAGCCGTGAACTGAGTTCCCGCCTGGAGTTGGAAAAGCTGTTGCCGGCCATTCTTTCCAGCCTGCGGAGCATCGCGCGCTACGACCGAGCCGTCCTTTCCCTGCTGGATGATGATGGCAAGAACCTGCACATGTATGGAGAAGCTCTGGAATGGGAGCCTTTTGTCAACCACGGAAGAGCGGATGCGCTTGAGCAATCTCTCTCGGCACGGGCGATCGAGACACGAGAGGTTGCATTCTTTGGCGCAGACGATTTGCGCGCCATGAACGGACCCCTGGCGAAATCCATGTATGCGGGCGGGGTTCGGTCGGTCTGCAGCGTGCCCCTGATCGCGGGCGATAAGATCTGGGGAGCACTGAATCCGAGCAGCATGATGGAGAATGCCTTCGGAGCGTCGGAGGTTGAGTACCTGCAGCAGGTTGCCAATCAGATCGCGGCGGCGCTGCAGAATGCGCATGCCTACCGCGAGATCGCACAACTCAAGGACCGACTTGCCCAGGAAAAGCACTATTTGGAGTACGAAATCCGGAGCGCAAACCGGTCCGACGATATCGTCGGGAACAGCCCGGTCTTGAAACGCGTGAAGGATCGCGCAGCCATCGTCGCCGACACCGATTCCACCGTCCTCATCACCGGCGAAACCGGGACGGGCAAAGAGCGCATCGCTCGCTTGATTCACAACCTGAGCCGGCGCAAGGAGCGCAACTTCATCAAGCTGAATTGCGCCGCGATTCCCACGGGGCTGCTGGAAAGCGAGTTGTTCGGCCACGAAAAGGGAGCGTTCACTGGAGCGGTGAGCCAGAAGCTTGGCCGGCTGGAATTGGCGGATCAGGGCACTCTGTTGCTCGACGAGGTTGGAGAAATTCCGTTGGAATTGCAGCCCAAGTTGCTGCGCGTCCTGCAGGACCAGGAGTTTGAGCGGTTGGGAGGAACCAAGACGATCCGGGTGGAGGTGCGACTGATCGCCGCCACCAATCGCGATCTGGTCCGTGCGGTCGAGGAAAAGGAATTCCGCAGCGACTTGTTCTACCGTCTGCACGTATTTCCCCTGCATCTGCCGGCATTGCGCGAGCGGCGCGAGGACATCCCCATGCTGGTTCGACATTTCGTCGAAAAGTGCGGGGCCCGGCTGCACAAACGGATCGAAGTCATCCCCGAGGATGCTATCGAAGCTATGATGCGCTGGCGATGGCCGGGAAACATCCGTGAACTGGAGAATTTTGTCGAGCGCTCGGTCATCCTGTCCGAAGGCAACCGTCTGAGCCCGCCGCTCGGCGAGCTGCAAGAGGACGTCTCGCGGCAACCGTCCGACCCCGACGGCACGCTGCGCGACCGGGAACGCGAACACATTATCGAAATTCTGCGTCAGACCCACGGCGCGCTGTCGGGTCCGACGGGCGCGGCGGCCCGGCTTGGACTCAAGCGCACTACCCTCCAGTACAAGATGCAGCGGCTGGGAATCTCACGCACGGACTACTTGAATTAGGCAATGTGACGCCCGCCGAAATTTCGGCAGCCAAGCCAGCGCTACGGCATCTTCCTTTCGCGTCCCCGCTCGCTCGAACTTATCCTAAGCATTTTATTTGCAGCCACTTAGCACATACTGACCATGTGGCAATTGGGGTGCACGGTGGCTCCGTGTGGCGCATTTTCCGCTCCCTCCGGCGGATGGTTCCGCAAGTTCCGCCGAGCTGGAGGATTTTGTCATGGGTGTGCCCCGGCGCTTCGCGATTCCCAACAACTGTTTGAGCTGCACCCTGAGGCGGACCTGTGACTTTTGCAATTTGCCCCAGCCCCTGATGACTGAGTTCAACGCGATGGGGCACCTGACACTGTATCCGGGCAACGCGACTTTGCTGATGGAAGGTCAAATTCCGCGCGGCGTCTATATCGCATGTTCGGGCCGGTCCAAGCTTTCGGTCGAGGCCCGCGATGGCAAGACGATCATCCTGAAGATTGCCGGAGACCGCCAGGTGTTGGGCCTGAGCGCGGTCGTCTGCGGGGGGCCATCGCTGATCACGGTCACCACCATCGAGCTATGCCAAATCAAGTTCGTCGAACGCGACAGCTTCCTGCGCCTGATCGAAAGCAACAGCCACGCCGCGTTCGCGTGCGCGACCCTGCTTGCCCACGAGACCATGACCTCGTTCGACGATGTGTACGATCTGCTGCTGGCCCGCAGTTCGACCGAGAAGCTTGCTCGCCTGCTGCTTTCCTGGGTCACGGACGAGCCCCGCAACTGGGAACTTCGCGTACCCACGGAATTCACCCACGAAGAGATCGCCCAAATGATCGGATCCTCGCGAGAAACGGTAACTCGCTTATTGAGTGACATGAAACGGAAAGATTTAATTCGGCTTGAGGGCGCGACGCTGGTGATTCCCAACCGGATCGCCTTGCAGGCGATCGCTGCCTAAGAAGTCCCTCCCCGGGCGGGTGATCAGCAGCCTCCGCATCCGCCCTTTTTTTTAGTTCTCAGTTCTCGGTTCTCAGTTCTCAGGGGACGTGTCCCTGTGCTTTTGACTGAGAACCGGGAACCGGGAACCGGGAACCGCCTTTAGAGGTTGAACAGTTCGCGCAGGCGGCGGGTCTGGGCGCGGCTCACCGGAATCTCCGTCTGTTTCTTATCGTCCATGCGCAGCTGATAGGAGCTTTTGAACCAGGGCACGACTTCGCGGATGTGATTGATGTTGACCAGAAAGGACCGATGCGCCCGCCAGAACAAATTGGGATCGAGGTTGTCGAAAAGCTCTTCCAGCGTCCGGCAGTTCGACTGGCCTTCCATGCCAGCGTGGCCGCTGGTGGCCACCGTGATCACTCCATCTTCGATGGTTGCGTAGCAGATATCCTTCGGATCGGCCAGGAATAACCTTCCCGCTGCTTTGATCAGAATTTTCGCCGTCTGCGGCTTTTGCGATTCCAACATCCGCACCAGCGTTTCGAATTTTTCCTCCGGCCCGGCGCCCGCTTCAATCTTTGCCCGTGCCTTCTCGATGGACTGGGCCACGCGCTTCTTATCGAATGGCTTCAGGATGTAGTCGACCGCGTTTACCTCGAACGCCTTCACCGCATATTGATCGAAGGCGGTCGCGAAGACAATTTTGGGCAGCGGAACCTTGCGGTCGAGCAGCTTCTTGATGACGCCGAAACCGTCCAAGCCTGGCATCTGCACGTCGAGAAACACCAGGTCCGGATTATGTTCGCGGATCAGGCTGATGGCTTCGAGGCCGTTCTTGCCTTGCGCGATCACGTTCACGTCGTCCAGGCTCTTGAGCAGGTAGGCGAGCTCGTCGCGTGCCAGTTGTTCGTCATCGACGATGATCGCAGAGAGAGGCATAGGGTTCCGGGCCGAGCTGGTGAAACCGGCATGTGCGGCGGCGATGGCCATGTCCTTAATGGTGAGTATAGCTAGTGGAGCGGGCAAGCCGCCAGTCGCTGATGACAAGAAAGGCGACGAATCTCTAACTCGCCGACGTCTGGATCACGAATGATCCGGCAAGCGTAGTGTCATCATGTGGTGATCGTGATCCTTGAAGCCCAGCTTTCGGTAGAACTCCAGAGCGGCACTATTGCGGCGGACGACCTCCAGATGAATTGCACGAACGTTCTGCAACTGAGCCTGCGCGCGAACGGACGCAAACGTCTTCTTCCCCCAACCGCGCCCGCGGTGTGACTCGATGAGATAAAACTCGTCGATGAACGCATCCCGTCCCAGATATTCCAGGCTGTAACCAAAGCAGAGCACGATATAGCCCACCGGAGTCGCAGAGTCGAGGATCAGCCACGCCAGCCCGAAAGCAGGATTCTGCAGCAGAACTAGAAGCGCTGTCCGCGCCTTCTCCCGTTCGAAGCGATGGCCATCAAAGGCGTAGTAGTCTCGCATTAGATCGAGCAGGAGTTCAGCATCGGCCGGCGTGCCCAGGTGGAATTCGGGCTGAGAGGGATCAGGCGGCATTTTCAATCGCCAGCGCCATGCCCATGCCGCCGCTGACGCAGAGCGTGGCCAGGCCGCGGCGGGCCTTTCGCGTCGACATTTCGTGGAGCAGCGTCACCGTGATGCGCGTCCCGGTGCAGCCGATGGGATGGCCGAGTGCGATGGCGCCACCGTTGACGTTGAGTTTTTCGCGATCGAAATGCAACTCGCGATCGCAGGCCAGCACCTGGGCGGCAAAGGCTTCATTGAGTTCGATCAGATCGAAGCTGCTGAGATGGAGGCCGTGTTTCTGTTCCAACTTGCGGATGGCCGGCACCGGCCCGATGCCCATAAGGCGCGGGTTAACTCCGGCAGACGTTGCGGCGAGAATTCGCGCCAGCGGCTTCAGGTTATTTTGCTGGACAAATTTTTCGCTCGCCACCACCACTGCCGCGGCGCCATCGGTGATACCGGAAGAATTTCCGGCAGTAATGGTGCCGGCCTTCGTCCCGGCCTTCGAAAATACTGGAGCCAGCTTGGCCAGTTTCTCCATGCTGGCATCGAGAAACAAGTGTTCATCGCGGGAGGAAACGGTTGTGCCTTTCTTGCCTTCGATTGCGACCGGAACAATTTCGGCGTCGAAGCGTCCGCTGGATTGCGCAGCGGCGGCGCGCTGCTGCGACGCGAGCGCGAACTGATCCTGCTCCTCGCGTGAGATCTTGAATTGCCCAGCGAGAATCTCGGCGGTTTCGCCCATCAGCATCTTCGCCAGCGGACAGAAGAATCCGTCGCGATACATGCCGTCGACGAGCTCCTGATGGCCGAGACGATATCCCCAGCGAGCGCCCTCGAGATAGTAAGGAAGCCGTGACATCGATTCGGTGCCGCCGGCCAGCATGCAATCGAGGTTGCCGGCGGCAATTTCCTGGAACGCAAGCGCGATGGACTTGATGCCGGATGCGCACGCCATGTTCACCGTGTAGGCTGGAACTTCCTGAGGAATGCCGCTGCGGATGGAAATCTGGCGCGCGGGATTTGGACCGCCTCCAGCCTGCCGGGCATTGCCGAAGATCGTCTCTTCAACCTGTTGCGGCTGCACTCCGGCGCGTTCGAGTGCTGCCTTTGCGGCGACCACGCCCAGATCGACGGCAGAGAGCGAGGCGAGCGCGCCTCCAAACTTGCCGATGGGCGTGCGCGCGGCGGAGAGGATGTATACGTTGTTCACCATGGCCTCCCAAACATATCAGTCTAGCAAACTGCAGAAAAACATAACCACAGGGGACACAGAGGAACATAGAGGGAAACTTCAAGAAGTTCCCTGAGTTTCTCTGTGCCCCCTGTGGTAAAGAAGTACGCTGGTACGCGATACACTAATCGGCGTGAACATTCTTTACGGAATCAATACGGTTACGGAAGCGCTTAAGGCGCGGGGGCGTAACTTCGAGTGGGTCGGTGTCGCCAAGGAGCGGAAAGATATTCGCTTGAAGCGGGTGATTGACGAGTGCCGCAAGATCGGTGTTCCGGTACGCGTCTTGTCGCGTGTGGAACTTGATGAAATTGCCGGCAACGCCGCGCATCAGGGACTGGTGGCCGCGACCTCGGCAAAACAATACAGCGATCTCGATGATCTGGTGGCGTCGCGCCGCGGCGAGCGCTCGCTGATCGTCGTGCTCGATGGCGTCGAAGATCCGCACAATCTGGGAGCGATCCTCCGCACCGCCGATGCTGCGGGAGCGGATGGCGTGGTGATTCCCGAACGCCGGTCCGCCGCGGTCACGGGTGCGGTCGCGAAAGTTTCAGCGGGAGCCAGCGAACATCTTCCGGTTGCCAAGGTGACGAACATATCGCGCGCGCTTGAGGAATTGAAGGAGAAGGATCTGTGGATCGTGGGATTGGACGAGCGCGGCCCGCAGACTTACGACGCGGTTGACTACAAGATGCACTGCGCCATCGTGCTCGGTGCTGAAGGCAAGGGACTACACGATCTGGTGCGCAGACACTGCGATTTCCTGGTGTCAATTCCGATGCTGGGAAAAGTACCGTCGCTGAATGTGTCGGTGGCGGCGGGCGTGGTGCTGTATGAAGTTGTGCGGCAGAGGCGGCTGGGCGCATCGAAGGAATGAGGAATAAGGAATCATGAAGTTTCTTTACGTCCTCGGTGTCGTCTGGGCTCTCGTTTCAGGGGCGTGGGCCCTGGATCGCGAAGCTTTCACCATTGCGAAATACGATTTGCAGATTACCCTTGAGCCTGGACAGCAAAGGCTCGGCGCTCGGGGCAAGATCACATTGCGGAACGATTCCGCTCAGCCGCAGAGAATCGTCGCCTTGCAAATTTCTTCATCTCTCAACTGGCGTTCTATCCGGGTGGACAGCAAGCCTGTTCAATTTGTTTCGCAACCGTACATTTCGGATATTGACCATACGGGCGCGCTTTCAGAAGCCATCGTGACGCTGCCTGCCGAGATCAAGCCGAAAGATTCCGTGGAGCTCGAAATCGGCTACGAAGGCGTGATTCCGCGCGATACGACGCGGCTAACTCGAATCGGAGTGCCGGAGGAAATCGCTAAACATTCGAGCTGGGATCAGATCGGTAGATCATTCACGGCGGTGCGCGGTGCGGGATATGTGGCGTGGTATCCGATTACGACCGAGTCGGCGGATTTCTCCGAGGGCAACAGTCTGTTTGAGGTCGCTGATCGGTGGAAGGCGCGGGAGGCGGGAAGCGAGTTAAAGGTTCAGTTTAGTTACTTGGAAACTCGTGCCGATGTATTGCCGTCGCTGTTGTGCGGAGTTGAGCACGGCTATCACGGGCGAAACGTGAGCACGAATGCCGAAGCCGTCCGATGGGAAAGTGCAATGTCCTGTTTATGGTCCCCGCTCGGTACGGTCATACCGACATTCGTGATTGCGAGATATGTTTCCCCGAAGCAAGCTCAGTTCGGTCTGCATAGTTTCCCAGGCCATGAGGCAGGCGCCGCCACCTATTCAAACGCGTATGACCCGGCGACCAAGTTCGTGACTGGTTGGTTCGGCTGGTATAGCGGCAACGTCGAAGTTGCCGATTTAGCCGATCCAAATTCCGCTCCGTTTGAGAGCGGAACGTTGTTGCTGGTATCGCTGGCCGCAGAGGATTCGAAGCTCGCGGGCATCAACCTGGTTCACGAACTCGTACATTCCGCGTTGCCATCGTCGAGGCCCTGGGTTTATGAGGGCTTGGCTCACTTTGCGGAGGCGATGTATCGCCAGGAGCAAGGTGGACGTGAGGCGGCGCTCGATCTCCTGGGACTGCACCGGGCAGCGTTTCTTGATTCGGAAAAAGAAGTATCGGTCGCGCTTAAGAAGAACCTTGGGCAGAAGAGTGTTGAAGAGAGGAGCGTGGGGCAGAAGAATGTTGGCCAACCGCTAGCCACCACCTTTGACGAAACTTACTATCGGAGCAAGGCTGCGTACGTGTGGTGGATGTTGCGCGACATGATCGGTGACGATGCGCTGAAGCAGGCGATTAGCAAGTATCGGGCCGAGGACGATAAGGATCCCAAGTATGTGGAGCAGTTGATCGAAGCCGCCGCCAAGCGCGACCTGGGCTGGTTCTTCGGCGACTGGGTGTATAAGGATCGCGGGCTGCCGGATTTCCACGTGCAGTCGGCGCATCCATGGACGGAAAATGGAGTCCTTTTCGTCACTGTAACTCTGGAAAATCTTGGCGATGCGGGGGCGGAAGTTCCGTTCACGATATTTTTTGAAGGTGGCGAGATCACAAAACGGATCGAGGTACGCGCCAAGAGTACGGCTACCACGAGAGTGGAATTGTCCGGCAAAGCCAGCGAGATTGTGGTCAACGACGGCAGTGTCCCGGAGAGCGACCTGACGAACAATGAGTTTAAGATCGGTGCGCAGTAGAAGTGAGCCGGAATTGCCGAGAGTAGAGGTCAAATTGCAGAGGTAAAATCGAAACTCGCCGGTTCACTTCTGCAATCTGACCTCTGACTTCTGCAACTTTGGAGGAGGACGTTTGCCCTACATTCAATTTCTTGGCGCGGCCGGGACCGTGACTGGCTCGAAGCACCTGATCAACACTGGTTTCGATTCGAGTGGCAAGCAGGGATTTCAGGTTCTGATCGACTGCGGACTTTTCCAGGGACAGAAAGAATGGCGCGAGCGCAACTGGCAGGACACTCCCGTCCCGGCGCGGGAAATTAATGCGGTTGTTCTTACCCATGCGCATCTGGATCACTGTGGCTGGATTCCGCGTTTGGTGAAAGAGGGTTTCCGCGGGCCGATCTACGCGACGCAGCCAACTATCGATCTGTGCTCAGTCGTGTTGCCGGACTCCGGCCACCTGCAGGAAGAAGACGCGGCGTTCTACAACAAGCGAAAAGTCTCGAAGCACGATCCGGCGTTGCCGTTGTACACGCTCAAAGAAGCGCAGGATTGCCTGCAGCGCTTCAAGGAGGTTGCGGTCGGCGAAACCACGCAGCTAAGCCCGGAACTGGCGTTCCGCTTCGTGCATGCCGCGCATATTCTGGGGTCGTGCATGGTGGAAATCACCCAGCAAACAAACGGACGAAGGCGCCGGCTGCTTTTCACCGGCGACCTTGGGCGGGTGCGCGATAGCCTGATTGCGCCCGGCAAAGTGGTGCACACCGGGCCGCAGGAAAACGAGACCGCCGACGTGCTGGTCATGGAGTCGACTTACGGCAATCGACAGCATCCCGACACCGATCCTCGACCGGAACTCGCACGCCTGATTCGCGAGACTGCCGAGCGCGGCGGCAGCGTGATCGTTCCGGCATTTGCCGTGGAGCGGACGCAGAAATTTCTTTTTATTTTGAAAAGACTAATGGAGACGGGACAGATTCCGCGCCTGCCCGTTTATTGCGACAGTCCGATGGCGATCAAGGCGGTCGAAATCTTCATGAAGCATTCGGAAGAATACACGCCCCGCGCCGCCGATTTAATCGGGCGGTATGGGTCGCCCGTCGAGTGGCCGGGTTTTACGTTTGCGCTGACCGCCGAGCAGTCGAAGAAAATCAACGAGAGCCACTATCCGTCGATTATTGTTTCGTCGAGCGGAATGGTTACGGGTGGCCGCATCATGCATCACATGGCGCAGCGGCTGCCCGATCCGAAGAACCTGGTGATCTTTATCGGCTTCCAGGCCCCCGGCACGCGCGGCGCCACCATCAAGAACGGAGCGCCCGAGGTGAAAATCTTCGGCCAGTTTGTGCCCATCCGGGCGCAGGTCGCGGCGCTCGAACAGTTCAGCGATCACGCCGATCCTCCCGAGATGTTGGAATGGTTGCGGACGTTCAAGAACCAACCGGGAACGACCTACCTTGTTCACGGCGAGCCCGCCGCATCGTCGCAACTTCGCGACCGCATGAAGAAAGAGCTGGGATGGAACGTACAGGTGGCGGAATATATGGAGCGGGTGGAAGTGAGGTAATTTTGTAATTTTGCAATCGGGTAATTTGGTAATTTGAACCCAGCGGTGATCGTGCAATAACTAAAGGTCGTTGCCTATGACGGAAGCGGAGTTAAAGAAACACCTCGATGCGGCTGAGAAGAGTCCGAAAGAGATTGCGGCAGCCGTCTCTGGCCTGCCGGAAAAAGTTCTGCGCTACAAGCCTTCTCCCGAAAAATGGTGCGTGCTCGAAATCCTCGGCCACCTGGCGGATGTCGAGATCGTCTATGGATACCGGTTGCGACAGATGCTCGCGGATGCGAAGCCCGTCATCGCGCCGCTGGATCAGGACGCATGGGCCCGCAATCTGAACTACCTGGATTCGCCTCCCTCGGAACTGGTCGCATTCTACGGGTTGGGCCGCCATCACAACTTGCGTTTGCTGCGAACTCTGAAGGCTTCCGACCTTTCCAAGTCTGCCTTTCACCCGGAAATGCAGCGGGAGATGACGGTTGCTGACCTGGTCGAGAGAATGGGCGGTCACGGTGCCGCACATCTCCAGCAGATTGAGAAATTGAAAGCGGCGGCGGGTAAAAAGTAGTTTCGAGCA
>Ga0187862_10001579_pt1 | contig 23803 bp, 19 predicted proteins | sample June2016WEW_10_1_FD_133003 | JGI IMG/M metagenome (GOLD analysis project Ga0187862, IMG submission 133003) | Peatland microbial communities from SPRUCE experiment site at the Marcell Experimental Forest, Minnesota, USA - June2016WEW_10_150 | ecosystem: Environmental > Terrestrial > Soil >...
CCATTGACGACAATCCAGAGAATCTCGCGTTGATTGCCGCTTCGCTCGAAAATGAAAGCGTGGAGATAGTAACGGCGAATGACCCAGAGGTCGGCTTCGAAATATTCCTGCGGCTTCGACCAAGGATAGTCTTACTTGACCTCGTCATGCCGAAGGTTACCGGAATGGAATTGCTAGAAAGAATGGTCGCTGTTGATCCCGGCGCAGATGTCATCTTGATCACAGCCCACTATTCCACTGAATCGGCAGTCGAGGCAATTCAGAAAGGAGCCTGTGATTATTTGAATAAGCCTCTCGACATCGAGAAGCTCCGCGCCCGCATCGCAAGTCTTGTGCTGGAAGCAGAACGACGTCAGATGACTCTAAGCCTTGACCAGCGATTGGTAGATGCCTTCCAGTTCGAAGGAATGGTCGGACGCAGTCCGTTGATGATGGAGGTCTTTGCGAGGATTCGCCGAGTCGCGCCTCACTTCAGAACGGCGCTGGTTACTGGTGCAACGGGAACAGGAAAGGAATTGGCTGCTCTTGCGCTCCACCGTCTGAGTCCGGCAGCACGGGGACAATTCGTGGTCTGTAACTGTTCGACGCTGGTAGAAAACCTCATAGAGAGCGAATTGTTCGGTTATGTCCGAGGCGCATTTACCGGTGCGACACAGGACAAGCCCGGACTATTCGAACATGCCGATGGTGGAACCATGCTGCTGGACGAGATCGGGGAATTGTCGCCAGCGGCACAAGCCAAACTACTGCGAGTACTACAAAACCGTCAGGTGCAGCGAGTCGGGTCACTCGTCCCCCGAAACATAGACGTGCGAGTAGTCGCTGCGACACACCGCAATCTGAAAGCTATGGTCCGCGAGGGCCAATTCCGCGAAGACTTGTATTATCGACTGGCAGTGGTCGAAATTACGTTGCCGACGCTGGCCAACCGACGAGAAGACCTGCCGCTTCTGGAGAGGTACTTCATTGAGAAATTTGCGGCCGAGTACAAAAGACCGATCACCGGGCTCGTCCGCAGGGCGCAGACTCGATTGGCGGCATACCCGTGGCCGGGGAACATCCGGGAGCTAGAAAATGTAATCGGTAATGCCTGCATGATGGTGGATGGAACTCTAATCGACATCGATGATCTTCCGGCGAGGTTTCGCGGACCCCTGACCGCAGAGGCCATGATGGGCGATAAATTTCTCTCGCTTGAGGAAGTGCAGAGACGTCACGTGATACAAGTGCTGGAGGGAGTTGCGGGTAACAAAGTGCGAGCTGCAGAAATCCTGGGTATCAGCCGCGCAACTATTTACCAACTTCTGTCCAAGATGAAACTTGAAGAACGAACAGACGAGAGCGCTTAAAAGGTTCCCCCCACCACAGGGTAGGGAAGGCCACGACAGAGGCCATTTGGGGGCAAGGGGCAACCTTCTTTCTTACTCTCGCGCCGGAGGACTCGCAGCATAGGACGGACACATGAGGGCTACTCCGGTTTTGTATGCTTGCCTTTGGGCAGTGCATTCATTCAGAAGCCTTTCACGAAACAGAATCTGTTGAGCGAACTGCGTCGCGTCTTGGACCAGTTGAGAAATACTGGGATAGGCGTTGTGCTTTTCATTAGCTTCCTACGAGTGTGCGGTGAGCGCGTCAGAAGCCTTTCCAGTTCCTGGCCATAGACGATAATCCAGAGAATTTGAGCTGATTACCGCCACGCTCGCAAAACGAACGCTTGCTCGTTCCTAGACTGGAATCAAGGGCTTTTTGAACCGGTACTTGCTTTCAAGCCACGCATGCAGAATCTGGAGGTCACCCGGAGGAATGCGGACAAACTCGCAACCCGCGGCACCATACGGGCGAGTCCACAGAACACGGGCTTGGATGTAGATCTCACTCCTCAACCCTGTCAGCGGCACCCGAAAAGACAGAATGCTGCCGATCGCCAGTTTCTCTTTCGTAGGTAGACCAACTCCATCTTCCCCGATATTCGTGTTGGTAGTGAGACCAACTCCACCCTCTCCGATATTGGTGACTGTCACGGAAAGTATCCTGTTGTTCTTGTCGGTCGCGAGGACAGGGGCCATGAGAGCAAACCTGGTGTGCTTCCGATAGTCCCGCACCATTCTGGAATAGGCCGCCTTTAGTGACTTCGTTCCGGATTCAGGTGTCACAGGTTTTCGGAGCATGACGTGAACACCGGGTATGACACAATCCACCGCCGAAACAGCAAGAATTGTCGGTTTCTGCCGCATACCTAGCTTGAAGATCTGATGTATCAGTTCCGAGGAATGCTCGGATTCCAAATCAATCACGATGAGATCCGTGCTGCCATCCGCCAACAAGTTGGCTGCTTTTGAAGGGTTCGGGCACACATTCGTGTGGATTGAGAAGTCCTGCAGAATTCGATCCATGGTGCTGAACACCGCTGAATCGTGGGATACAAGCAAACATTGAAATGCCATTTCTGGTGTCATAATGTCGTTCTTCCCAAGTCGAGTAGACGCATCAAGGATTGTTGAGGTTCGGTGTCCACATCCTTGGAGTACCGCCTGTGCGCTGTGAGGTCCGAGGTTTGTTGCGCCATGCCGCACTGGTCGACGTGCTGCACACGATTCCGGCCATTCTGTTTCGCCGCATATAGGCCCCGGTCTGCTTGGCGTAGCAGCAAGCCAATGTCGCCGTTGGGATGATCGGTTGAAACCGCAACTCCCATGCTTACAGTGATGTTCTTGGACGCCCCGGAAGAAACTATCGGCTCACTGCCAACGCAAGACCGCAGATCGTCTGCTTTGAGCAAAGCTGCCATCAAGTCGCAGTCGGCCAGAACCATTAGGAATTCCTCGCCGCCGTATCGACCCACGCCATCGTATACGCGCAGGTTCGAACGCAGCCTTCTTGCGACTTCCTTCAGAGCTTCGTCGCCAAAAAGATGCCCCATTGTGTCATTCACCTTCTTGAAGTGGTCGATGTCCGCCAATATGACGCTGAGCGGTTTCCCGCCACGCCTGGCCCGCGCTAATTCGCGACTGAGGAGGTCGATGATTTCCCCGCGATTCATGAGGCCGGTCAAGAAGTCGTGCGTGGCGGCGTAACGCATAGACTCCCTCGCAGAGACTAGTTCTTCATGCAGACCGACAATGCGCTTACCTACCAGAATACGGGCCTTCAATTCCAGTTGGTCGAAGGGTTTAACCAGGTAGTCATCGGCTCCAGCGTGCATCGCCTCCAGCATGTCTTTCTTGTCATCCTTTCCGGTCAACAGGATAACGTATGAATACGAGCTCGCCGTACCTGCCAACCGAATCCTCCGGCACAGTTCAACCCCGTCGATGTCTGGAAGGACCCAATCGAGCAAAACCAGCTTCGGACAATCCGAACGTTGCAGAAGGGTCCACGCCTCAGAACCACCTTTCGCGATTGTGAAAGGGAAGCCCCATTCTTGCAGATGAGACCTCAAGAGCTGCCGATAAACAGGCGAATCCTCCACAACGAGGATTTGCATAGGCTAGATTCTCCATGGTCTATTTCGGTACTTATTGCACCGGTTGAGCCTGGTTGTTGATTGAAACCATTACGCCAGTAATGCGCCCCCAACATAGCCGTCGGGCCCACTCCAACAAGAGCTTCCGAACGAAGTATGGGAGGGCGCTCTGTCACGGGAAGGAGAACGGGGACTACTGAGATCCCCTCTCCGCATCACCCCTCATGATGGTGACTCGGCACTGCTCACTGCCGCTGATCTACTGAGCACGCTTTCGACAGTTTGGATCAGGGCTTCCGCGTTTTGCACCAAGTCTAACGACGATTTCTCAATATAGGCTGAAGCTCCAGCGTTCTGCAGCTTCGCCTCATTCCTCTGAGACAGCGCTGTCAACACGATAACGGGAATTTGCGCGGTGGATGCGTCCTGCTTTAATGCCTTCAGCACACCAGTGCCGTCTAGTCCAGGAAGCATCATGTCCAAAAGAATGAGGGCTGGAGTGCTAGTACGGGCTGCATGCAGGCCCTCCCGTCCATCCGCGACGCCAGTAACAGAGTGTCCTGCTTTGGCCAGGATCCTCTCGATCGCAATACGCAAGAAGTGGCTATCTTCGATCAGGAGAACTTTCATTCTAGGGTCCCCTCTCGTTTAGTTTGATTGACCCGATCACGTTTTCCTTCCCGTCAAGTACTTTGCCGAATCCAGTCTTACTGCAGCGGGGGTTCAGTTCCAGCGCAGCTGCTGATCGAACCGGCGCCGGTCTTGCGTACGACTGCATCCTGAACCGAGCAGAAGGAGTTCACACCCGTCGTATTCGCGCCAACCGGGTTCGTCCATGCCGAATATCCGCTGGTTGAGCCCGACACTGAAAACGAATAGCCGCTCTTGGCGCCAGCGCCCAGAGTCGTATCGATCATGCAGGAGCCCGCAGAACTGGGCACGGAGGTACCGGTGCAAGTGCCAGACAGACGGTTCAGGACAGACGCAAAGCCAACCGTCGGGTAGTTGGAGTAGTACGAAATCTGCGCTGTGTTGATGGTACGAAGCGACGCTACTGCGGACGATTCATTCGCCGCGATACGTGCGCGCAACAGGTTCGGGATAGCTATTGCAGCGATGATCAGAATGATCGCCACCACAATCAGCAACTCGATTAGTGAGAAACCCTTTTGTTTTTGCTCTCTTGACGCTTCTCCGGCCTGGTCGGGGCCAAGAACGATTGTCGAGGTTGACAGTCTAGGAACCATACCCGTCGTTACTCGCGGATCGTCGATTGTCATGTTCAGCCCTCCTTCTGATTTTTGCACCAGATCGACTGGTCGGGTCGCGCCGCCCAAGAATCTAGGAACACCAGTATTCTCGTAATGTGGCGCAACGCTCGCTTCGCTGAGTGGCATCTCCGCGTTCTCCAATTTCGCTAACTCCGTCGCCAACCAACTTTCCAGCAAGCCGAGATCGTCCTCGGGAACACACGAAAAACGAATGCCAGCTCGGCCTGTCGCGTTGCCATTTACGACCTTGCCGGATACCCGCACCACGCCTTTGGTGCCCGGGAGTAAGAACACCAATGACACGTCGCAATCCATCTGCAGTGGGCGCTTACATTGTAGAGCCAACCCACCTATGCTCAGATCGCTAACTCGGGCTTCAAGAACCCCTAGATCTGCGACTCTAACGGTCACGGGAATGTCGATCGAGACTCGAGCAGCCCGTCGACGCTCTTGAAGCATCGTTCCGTATGCCGCCCGCATGCACCGGGTGGCGTGGTCGAAGTCCACTGGCTTGTAAATCATGAAATTGGCTCCAACCAAAAGTGCATGCGTCTCCGAGCCTGCGTCGACCAACGCGACGATTGTCGACTTTCCATTGGGAGAAGACTTGCGAGCACTGCGCACGATGCGCGTCGGATCGTTAGCGGAGTTCCAATCCACAATTACCGTGTCAAGTCTTCGGTGAGTTACTGCCTCAAGAGCCGACCCAACCTCGGTGCAAACCTCAGTTTGGATGGCAAAGCTGCCCAGAATGTTACTCATGACGCCGAGAACCTGTACGTCACTGCTGAACAGGAGACCGTCGAGTCGAACTTGCTCTTTCATAAGATTACCTTGATCGGATACGCATCACAGACCACGCTCAACCATGAGAGACGAGACTCCCCCAACTACGTGCTACTTGCCGGAAGGTCGTGCATCCGGTGCAGAACAAATGTTCGGTATTAATTCTGAACTACCGTGTACCCTATCGATACTTGAATTATGAGACAACATAACGATACCTGACCATCTTTATCGGCACTTCTTCTGGCAAGATTAGTGTGGTGACAGGTACTTTAGTTTAGCGTCCGGACTGGACTACTAGAGCCGTGACGTAAGACCTGGCAGGCTAACAATAGTTGTTCGCCCAAGCAGTGCCAGATCCAGTCCGACTCCAATTTGTCTTGCGCCCTCATTTCAACCCAAGGAGGACGGTCTCAGCCTCTGGTGCCTTGATTTCATACATAATTCCAGTAATCGCTCAGTAATCATGCCTGCCCTCGTCCTAGGGTCAGACGATAAGTACTTGGCTGTCCTGGAGATGCCTAGGATGTCTCACTAAGGCGCACGGGTTGCTGTACTACTTTCCGTGAAGTCCGCGATACAACAGCAGCAAGATCTTGCCGTGTCTCTACTCCCAGAGGCAAAACCCTCCTTCCAGATTTCATTCCTGTTTCAAGGGACGGCGACAGTGAGGACAGACAGATGACATCGCTCGAAGTTCCGTCTGCCCAAGCTTCACTAGACCTCGCAAAGCGCGACGAGCTTGTCTTGAGTCAATTGACTGAAGTGCAGTTCATCGCTCGACGAATCCATAAACGCCTACCCGTGTTCGTACAGCTTGAGGATCTTGTTCACAGCGGTGTGCTGGGGCTTTTGGAAGCAACAGAGAAGTACGATTCCACACGAAACGTCCAATTCAAGACCTTCGCACAGTTCCGTATTCGGGGTGCAATCCTGGATAGCCTGCGAGAGCTCGACCGCGCATCGCGGCGGCTGCGCACCAAAGGCCAAAAGCTAAACGGAGCTTCTGAACAACTTTCGCTGAAGTTGGGTCGCCAAGCAACGGAAGAGGAACTCGCGCGCGAGGTGGGATTGGATCTGGCAGCTCTACGGAAGCTCGCTAGCATCCTTCGCAGCCTGGAGCCGGTGGACCGGCGAGTCTCGCCAGGGAACAGTCGCATGGAAACGCGCGATCTGATCGAGTCTGCTCCTACTAGTTCTGAAGAGAGCCCGCTTGCACAGTATCTGCGGTCGGAGACGAGGCAACATCTGGCAGAAGCGATGCGCAGCCTCTCCCAAAGAGAAAAACAGATCCTTTCACTGTATTACTTTGAACAACTCACGATGCGAGAAATTGCGTCCATCTTGGACTTGAAGAATTCAAGAGTTTCACAGATTCATGCCGCTGCCCTTGCGAAGCTGCGCACTCACCTTGAGGCGAAGGAAACAGCGGCAAAAACGAAACAGGGATTGTATCGATGCGGGTATTAACAGTAGGGAATGACTTCGGCAAGGGTATCGGTCGTTGGCAACGTCCAGCACAAAAGGGTCGGATGCAGCGGGCCCCAACCGGACCATAACAAGAATCGGCGCATCACAACACCCGACTAACTAGACATTCAGCCGCAGCCTGTCAGAAACACTAAGCTACCCGAATTGTCGGACCACGGACGTGACAGTACCAAAGTACTTTGTCGGCGCTATTTGTTCTTATTCTTAAGAGTTGTGTGCCGATAAGGACTGGGCGGGATTTCTCGACTAGTTGCATTTGTGTATGGAGATACAAAGCAGGCTGGAGGCGAGGGAACAAATGAAAACTTATCTTTCTTCGATCGCGACACTTTTGTTTGTTGTGCTCGGTTGCACCCAGGCATTGTTGGGCGCAGTAGCGCCAGACTTTACGGTCGCAGCGAACCCGATGGCTGTGCAATTACACGAGGGTGGAACAGCTACGAGCGAGATTTCATTATCGTCAGACAATGGGTATGACGGTTCGGTTCAACTCGCGTGTCAGAACCTGCCGCCAGCGATGGTCTGTAACTTCGCACCACCGGCCATACAGATGGAAGGGGCGACAGTGGTCTCTTCACAACTGACGATCTCCGCTACCCAATCGAATGCAGCTATGCTCGACTCTGGACAAACGTTCATAGTTCTGGCAATGATGCCGGTCCTAGGAGGGATGTTCTGTTGGCGTGGCCCACGAGCCGTAAGTAAAGCAGCACTACTCGTTCTTCTGGCGAGCTTGATGCTGTTTAGCGGGTGCCAGGCGGTGGCGCCGCCGCCCCCAAAGACTTACACGATTGCTATTACAGCGACAGCGGATGGCACCTCTAATTCGGTGCAGATGCAGGTTACTGTGCAGCAGTAAAGAAAGACGCCTGGAGTTGCTCATTGTTGCGTCAGCGCCGATTAGGAACCCGAGCGGACAAGCGTACATGACGTGCCGTCCTGTCCTGTCGTCGCGATTACGAGATTGTATGAATGTGACTTCCTGTGTCAGACGCCGGTCCAGCAAGGGTGGACCTGTTGTTGTAGCTATTCCTACGCTTTTCCCCGGGCTGGAATGTGTACAGTTGCAGGAGAATGGTCGGACGGCATGAATCAGCAATCATTCCAGCAAGTGGGCCGTAACAGCCCAGAGGCAATTCCGGCTGAGATGCGTCGGATCGAAGGTCGTGAATGGTGGCTGTGGGGATTTGCGGTTTTGGTCACCCTGGCATTGACCTTGGGGATCATCTCGTTCACTTTTCCCTGGTTTAATCGGGAGACCGATGCTTCGTACTGGTTTGATCTCCGGGAATGGGTACGCGGGCTGGCAGCTCTTGTATTACTTTTCGACTTTTACGCGGTTTATCAGCACCTACAACTCCACCGCATTCGACACCAGCTGGCTGAGCGAGATCAGCTCTTTCAACTCATCAGTGAAAATGCCGCCGATATGATAGCGCTCGTTGATAGCGATGGCCGCCGGCTGTACAACAGCCCCGCTTATCAAAGGGTCCTGGGGTATTCTCCCGAGGAGCTGACGGAGACTTCGGCGATCGAGCAAATTCATCCCGACGATCGCCCGCGAGTATCGCAAGCAGCAGAAAAAGCCCGCCTGAGCGGCCAGGGAGAACGGGTGGAATACCGGATACGCCACAAAGACGGTTCCTGGCGCTTTCTGGAATCGACCGCGTGCGCGATCAGAGACGCAACAGGTCAGACTAACAAACTGGTCATCGTGAACCGCGACATCACCGAGCGGAAGCGAGCCGAGGAGATGTTGGTACACAATGCGTTTCACGACGGGCTCACTAACCTGCCTAACCGTGCCCTGTTTCTGGACCGGTTGCAACACGCGCTAACCCTTTCCAAGAAACACTCGAACTACAGATTCGCGGTATTGCTTATTGATGTAGACGAATTCAAAATCATCAATGACAGCCTGGGACACGCGGCCGGAGATGACTTGCTGATTCAAATCGGGCAAAGATTGAAGGACTCTGTGCGCAGAGCCGACACGGTCTCGCGTTCGCGCATGAGTGAAGTACCTAGATTGCCAACCAATGACGATACGTTGGCCAGACTTGGTGGTGATGAATTTGCAATCCTTTTGGACGACATACGAGGTCCAATTGAAGCCGTGCGCGTTGCGGAACGAGTTCAAGCGGAACTGGCGATCCCTTTTGTTGTAGACAGACAGGAAATAGTGATCTCGGCGAGTATCGGGATTGCTTCCAGCACCAGTCCCCACACCCAGGCGGAGGATCTGGTTCGCGACGCGGATATAGCCATGTACCGTGCCAAGCGGTCGGGAAAAGCCCGTTGCGAAGTATCTGACACGGCCATGCATGCCAATGCGCTGAAGCGGTTGAGACTGGAGACGGACCTGCGCAAGGCCCTCGATCACGGAGAATTTCGTGTTTACTACCAGCCCATTGTCTCGTTACAAACTGGCAAGATCACCGGCTTCGAGGCCCTGTCGCGGTGGCAACGTCCGGAGGGCATAGTTCCGCCGGTTGAGTTCATTGCGGTTGCGGAGGAAATTGGACTCATAGTCCCCATGAACCGGCAACTGTTGCGCGAAGCCTGTCAACATCTCCGCTCCTGGCAATCTGAATTTCCCTCGAGCCCGCCTCTGACCATGAGTGTGAACATCAGTGCCAGGGACTTTGCCCAGCCTGATCTCGCCAGCGATATCCGTAACTGCCTTGAGGAGACTGGCGTTGATCCCGGCTGCTTGCAACTCGAAATCATAGAAACGATAGCCATGGGGGATGCGGAAAAATCTGGTCACGTGCTATCGCAATTGAAGGCACTCGGCGTTCGCTTGAGCATCGATGATTTTGGCACTGGGTACTCGTCACTTAGCCGCTTACGCCGGATTCCAGTGGACACCCTGAAAATCGACCGTGCCTTCATTTTCCACATGGACAGCGACCCGGAAAGCCGCGAGATCGTGCGGATCATCATTATGCTTGCCCACAATCTCGGTTTGAAGGTCGTCGCCGAAGGGACCGAGACGGAAGAGCACATAAACTTGCTCAAGCAGCTCAATTGCGAGATGGCGCAGGGATACTTTTTCTCACGACCCGCTGACGACCAAGCTATGACCAAACTATTGGCAAGCAACCCCGGCGCTCGAGCCGCGTCAAATGGTCGTTAGAAACAGGCTGTCATCTTCCAGCCCCGTATAACTGCAATATCAGGAAAACTACTACACCCCATACCTATTCGGTTAACAAAAGGCGCCGGACGCGCCCTCGACATTCTCGCCTCGGGACGGAGACTCCAAGCTTAACTAACCTCCGTGCCCAATGTTACATGGTGCACTACAGTCCAGCCTACACATGAGCACTAAAGTACCGGTCACCGAACCGATCCAGCCAGAAGATGTGACGATGAATGTAGTATCTGTCAGAAACCGCCCTGCCACCATCAATAGCGTTTCTGGTGATCATGCCTGAAACCAACGAGCATCGGGTGGGGTGTTGAAGCGTATATGCAGCCGTTTTGATTCCTGGCACCTGGAATCCAATGCGCCTTTTGAGTTGGATCTCCGAATCGCAAATTGGAATCGGCAGAAGGTTTCATGATTAGCTCTATAGTGTCGTTTGCGAAAACTGGCAGGCTCATTTGCCGCCAGATAGGAAGCTTCACACTAGCCCGCGTATGCGCCCTCCTTGTGCTGATGCCCGGGGCCTTGTGTGCTCAGGAATACAATTTCCGCACCTTTGGGACCGCGGAAGGCCTCAATAACCTTGCGGTTCGGCAAATCTACCAAGACCACGTGGGTTTCATTTGGGTGAGCACGGAAAACGGTATCTTCCGATACGACGGCGAACGCTTCGAGGCTTTTGGACCGGAGCAGGACATTCCGTCCACTTCGGGCGCTGCGTTTGGTGACGCTCCCGATGGCTCTCTTTTGGTCGGCGGCGACTTCGGACTCTACCAACTCTCGGGCAACCGTTTTGAAAAACTTGCCGTCGCTTTCCAGACGGTCAGCTGGGCACAAGGCATCCAGTCAGATGGGAAGGGACACACCTTTATTGGCACGGACTCCGGTCTCGTGGAGCTCTATTCCGAACCCGGGCGGGGTAGTTTCGCGGTGCGGAAGTTTCCCCAAGCGCCCGGGACATCGGGACCAGGCACCTACGGCGTTTTCGTGGATGGCAACATCCTTTGGTACGGATGCGGCGACGAACTTTGCCGCATAGACCGGGATAGGACAACAGTCTTCGGGCGAGACAGCGGACTTCCGGATCGAAATTGGCTGGCGATCCAGAAAGACCACGACGGTAATCTTTGGGTGCGAGCGAGGAATGCGGGTGTGTTCATGTTGCCAGCGGGCCAAACCAGATTTCGAAGGCCCGATGCGCCCATTCCAGGCAGCGCGATGGGGCGCGTCGCAACCGATGCCGACGGGCGGATTCTAATTCCGTCACCCGATGGTTTGCTAATCCAGGACGTGAAAGGCTGGCGGAAGATCGACCGATCCGTCGGCCTTCGCGGAACAGTCTATGCAGCCTTCGAGGATCGGCAACACTCGCTATGGATTGGGCTGGCAGGCCGGGGACTTACCCAGTGGCGAGGGTACCGGGAATGGGAGAGTTACTCGTCTGCAAGCGGGCTGGCAAGCGATCTTGTATACGAGATCCTGCCGTTGGCCGAGGGGTCGGTCTTGGTCGGCACCGAAGGAGGACTGTTTCGCGGGACGCGCCGGCCATCCGGTACCTCGTGGAAGGGAGTTGCAGGACTCGTCGGTTTCCCGGTGCACAGTCTTCAGATGGCTCCCGGCGGGGATCTGTGGATCGGTACTGAAACGCGTGGCGCGGCTCGCATTCGTTCACGAACAGGTAGGGTGCAGTGGTTTGGTCAGGAGCAAGGTCTTGCAGGCAAGGCGGCGTATACCTTGCGCTTCGATCGCGAACAAAGGCTCTGGGCCGCAACGGAAGCGGGGCTATTTGTAGCCAGAGCTCCGTACCAGAAGTTTTCGCGAATCACCGGATTGCCGTCCACACGCTTTTGGGCAATTGCTGAGGGAAGCGACGGCACGATCTGGGTAGGCGGCGCAGGCGGACTTTTCCGTTACTCAGCCGGGCACTGGAAGAATTGGACGCGCGCCGATGGCTTAAGCAATCAGGAAGTACTCTCGTTGGGCGCCGGTGCGGATGGCACCATGTGGGTCGGTTATCGCTACGGGGGCGGCATCGACTGTATCCTTCCGCAGCCTGGCGGCATAGCTATCGAGAAAGGCGTTCAGAGATCTGGCACCGACGGACTCGTGTATTTCCTGGAATTCGATGCCTCGGGGCGGCTGTGGGTGGGAACAGAGCGGGGCGTCGACACGTGGGATGGTTCGCGCTGGAACCACTACGATACCAGGGACGGCTTAGCGTGGGACGACTGCAACCTGAACGCGTTCGCCGAGGAGGCCGATGGCACAGTCTGGATCGGAACCAGCGGAGGACTCTCTCGTTTTAAGCCGCGTCCGCAGGGCGCGCCCGAAGCATCGCCCGAAGTGGTTTTCACGACACTTGTCATGGGAGGGAAGGATATTTCCGGGCAGCGCAATCCAGCCTTCGGCATTGATTCAAACTCTCTCCTCGCAAGATATGCCGCGCCGAATGCCCCCCGTGGAAATGGGGTTGTTTATCGCTACCGGTTGGAGGGCGCGAATTCAACCTGGACCGAAACGGCTCAGAGAGAACTGCAGTTCGCAAAGCTGGCGTCGGGAGCATATCGGCTGGAGATAGAAGCCCGAGACAGCGATGGAGTGTGGAGTGGTCACAGGGCTGAGTTTACATTTGAAATCATGCCTCCCTGGTACTGGACGTGGTGGTTTGTCGTCACGTGCGCAGTGCTCCCCGGGCTGGTGGTTTTGGGTTTCGTTCGCTTGCGGATGCTGGCAGCGCAAAGACGGGAGCAGGAACTCCAGCGGATTGTGGAAGAGAAAACAGCGGATCTGCGGCGGGTCAATGAGGATCTGATACAAATATCATCCGTCGATTCGCTGACCGGGCTGGCGAACCGACGGATATTCGACCAAAGACTCAAGATGGAAGGCGCTCGCCTGACGAGAACGGGTTCCGCAGTCTCGCTCCTGATCCTCGATATCGATCACTTTAAGGCGCTTAACGATTCCGAGGGACATCAGCGAGGCGATGAGTACCTAAAGTTGGTGGGATCGGAGCTGAAACGGCTTGCCAAGCGCCAGATTGATTTAGCCGCGCGCTATGGCGGTGAAGAGTTCGCCGTGATTCTTCCGGAAACAGGCACTGCCGGGGCCGCGCAATTTGCGGAGTCGGTGCTGTTGGCAATCGCTGGTCTCCAGTTGCCGCATCCTGCATCGCCGGTTGCTCCGTTCCTGACGGTCAGCGTGGGAGTCGCAACTGCAACGCTGGAATGCCATAGCTCTCCTGACGAATTGGTAGCTGCCGCGGACCAAGCACTCTACAGGGCGAAAAGGAGTGGAAGGAATCAAGTAAACGTGGCTCAACGGAAGCAGTTCCACGGCAGATAGTGAATTCCTAGGCCCTCCACCCGACCTTAGAGCACCTGCGTTCGGCTACACCCGCAGTACAGTCCACACATGAGCACCAAAGTGCCTGCGACCTTACCGATTCATCCGGAAGATGTGACGATGAAGATAGCATCTTTCCGAAACTGCGCTGCCACCATTAATGGAGTGTTTTCTAGTGATCACGCCTGAAACCAATGAGCATCACGCGGGGTGTGCGTTGAAGCGTATATTTGGCCGTCTTGATTTCCGGCACCTGGAATCCAATAGTCCCATTGATCTCGATCTCCGATTTGGCATGGCGGCCTATTCGCGCAAGGTGGATGCGAATGTTGTTCTAACATTGGGAGAGAAACGCCAACACTCCGGCCGAACAACTGCAAGCGCCGATCAGCCGTACCGCGATCTGGCAAAGTGCGCTCCTCAGGTTGGTAGCCCTGATCCCGGGATAGAGTTGTGAGTAACAGCTGGGAGCAAGCAAAGAAGAAGGGCATTGACGCTGCAAAGGCAGTGTGGTCGCCTCCGCAAGCTGGGGGTGCCGTTCTGACTAGCCCACAAATTGGGATCAGATTAGGGAACACATTCGTCTTCCTAGTTGCCATTTTGATCGGAATTGGAATTCTAGGGCTGAGCCTAATGGACCAAAGCAACGCGGCCCTGGAGGATCTAACCGGTAGGCAATGGTCCAAACTGCAATTGGCGCAAGACGCCCTCACGTACTCGAATCAAAACAGTCGGATCACCGTGGAAATCTTTCTTCTGAACCGTCAACGAGCGATCGACCGTCTTCTGGCCGACAGAGCTCAGAACACGCAGAAGATTTCAAATTTAGTAGCAAAGATAGAAGGTCAGTGTGACTCGCCGGAAGAACGACGACTATTGGCCTCCGTCGAGGATGCGAGAGCGCTATATATCGCTAGCTACATGCGGGCGTTACGTTTGCTTGTCGATGAGAGGAAGCGGGACGAGAGTCGTTCCATCATGGTCCGGGAGACAACGCCTGCTCTTAACAAGTATCACGATGCCTGGAACAAATTCATGCAGTTCCAGATCGAGCAGATCGACAAGGCCGGCAAAGACAGCAGGGCCCGTTACAGATACTCCCGTAGCATTGCCGTTTCAATGATTGTGCTCGCTGTGATAGTCGCAGCAGTAATCGCTTTCTTTGCAACAATCAACATGGTCAAGGAGATGGGGACTCGTACACTGGTAGAGCGTGAAGTGCGCGAGCTCAACACGGATCTCGAGCGAAGAGTGGAACACCGCACGCAAGAACTCACCCAGTCGAACCAACACCTGACCAGTGAGATAGCGGAGCGTAAGTCTGCCGAGGAAAAATACCGCGCTATCTTCCAGGACGCGGTGGTCGGCATTTTTCAAACCACGCCCGAGGGTCGCACATTGAGCGCCAACCAAGCGATGGCGCAAATGCATGGGTACGATTCGCCGGGGGAGATGACGGGGAAAGTCTCCGACGTCGCACGGCAGATACTTGCCAGCCCCAGTCAGTTGCAGGAGTCGGCACGTGCGCTGGAAGAAAAGGATGCGGCGACCGATGTCGAGGTAGAAGTCCATGGTAAAAATGACGTTAACAGGTGGTGTCTGGCCAACGTTCGCGCGGTGCGCGGCACGGATGGCAAGATTTTGCGTTATGAAGGGACGGTGCAGGACATCACGGAACGCAGGAAGGCCGAAGAACAGGTCCGCTACCTGGCCTACTACGATGCCCTCACGAGTTTGCCGAATCGGACTCTGCTCTATGATAGATTAGCCAAGGCAATGGCCACTGCCCGCCGACGCCAGGAAAAAGTCGCTTTATTGCTATTGAATCTCGATCGCTTCAAAACCATCAATGACTCGCTCGGGCGCTCGGTTGGTGACCTTCTTCTGAAGCAGACCGCAGAGCGCCTGAAGAAGTGGTCGCGCGAACAAGACACGTTGGCTCGGTTAGACGGCGACGAGTTTGTGATCGTGGTGAATGCCGTGAAAGATGTAGCTGATGCGGCGGTCGCCGCAGATCGCCTCATGAAGGCGTTGAGCACTGAGTTCAAAGTTCAAGGTCATTTGCTCAGCGTCAGTTGCAGCGTCGGCATCAGCATCTTCCCCGACCACGGCAGCGACAGCGAAGCCCTGATTAGGAACGCGGACGCCGCGATGTATTGCGCCAAGGACCATGGTAGGAACAACCTCCAGTTCTTCACCCAGGATATGAACGACCGGGCTGTAGAGCGTCTGACGCTGGAGAACGGTCTGCGACTGGCATTAGAAAGGGAAGAACTTTTCCTGGAGTATCAGCCGCAGGTTGACCTTGCGACGGGAAGGATTATCGGGGCGGAAGCTCTGCTTCGCTGGTGCCACCCAGAGTTGGGTCTCGTCCCACCCGGCAAGTTCATCCCGATTGCAGAGAATAGCGGCCTGATCATCCCGATCGGCGAGTGGGTCCTCAGGACCGTCTGCGCTCAGGCTCGGCAATGGCAAGACGATGGCCTTGCACCAATGCCGGTCGCGGTGAACGTGTCGGCGGTACAGTTCCGCCAGGAGTGCTTCCTCCAAGTCATCAGGAACGTGCTGGACGAAACCGGTCTTCCCCCGCAATACCTCGAACTGGAGCTCACCGAAAGCCTGTTGCTGTCCACTGCAGACGTGATGCTCTCCGAGTTGCAGCAATTGAAGGACATGGGGCTGAAGCTGTCCATCGACGACTTCGGAACGGGATATTCCAGCCTCAGCTATTTGAGGCACCTTCCAGTTTACAAACTGAAAATCGATCGATCGTTCGTACAAGCCATGACTGTAGATCGAGATAACGCGGCGATCACGGCCACGATCATCAGCATGGCGAGGACCCTGAACCTGAAGGTGATCGCTGAAGGCGTGGAGACCGAACAACAGATGCTGCTCCTGCGGGCAAGCAATTGCGACGAAGCCCAAGGGTACTACTTCAGTAAGGCTTTAGCTGCCGGCGACTTCGCGGAGAAAATAAGAAGGAGAACCGCACCCTTACCGTCTAATTTGAGCGATTCATACCATACCGTCGAACAGCCCCAAACATCCATTGGGACTTGACGCTGGCCGCCATGGTTATAGGGCATTGTGACGGTGGCCAACTTTGGTCAACATAACGTCACGACGCCACGAAACGAGCTTGGCGCTCTCCCCCGAAGCCGGGTGTTCGCCTCTGCGGGCCTGAGGCTAAAATACCGAGACTCTGTCGCGAAACATCTCAGCAATATACCCTCATCAGTTCGGAGCTAGTTGACCCGCTGCCAGTCTCCTTCTGCCTGGCCTCCGCCAAACCTCTGGTGTCCCTCGAGGGAACCCTCGTACGAAATTGCGAATGAACAAGCAGGACTGCAGGACTTTCGTTCTATTGGGCAGGAGACTGAACAATGGCGAAAATCCCAGAGTGCTACTCCGTTAAGGAGACCAAGAAACCGATCAAAAAGCGCATCTATCGCGACGATGATCAGTGTCGTGCAGGCCGCGATATACCACAGAGCGAGCGACATACTGGCACGGGCGGCTACAAGCACTGCCAGGAGTGCATTGAAGCTTATCTTGCGTCTGCGTTTAAAGCTTTCCTTGTGCCTTTTTTGGTAATTCCCTCCCCCCTCCATGGAAAAATAGTCGCCCTTCAGGTCGGTACAACGATGGGTACAAAATTTGAAGACGGACTGGGCAATCGTCTCTTCACTGCCGCCGCAGTAAACTCTGGGCAAATGAGTACTAACGCCTATTCTCGGCAATTATCCTAAATGGTGTGCTTATTGGGGGCGATGAAAGCAATGCGGCCCTACGATGAACAGGAGGTGAAAAGCCTACGTTCAATTGGCTCAATTCCCGGTCCCCCACCTTCTTCGTAATGCAAAAGAAGAGGGCCCAGACATCGAGCGGCTGATTTCTGTCTCGGATCGACGTGTGGGAATCCGGCCTGAAGTATGTCTAAATCAACGGGCGCAACTATGACTCAGGTAATGGTTACTGATAGGCCCCGGAAACTCGTTCCGGGGAAATGCCCCGCCTCATTTCTTCTATAAGTGCCACGGGATCAATGGACTGACCGTGGGAAACGGCGGATTTTCGCTTCTAGGAGCGCCGCAGGTAACCTTCACCGACCCACCAGTAACCCTGACCAGAAGGCCACCCAGCCCGCGACATTGGGCCATGTACCACCGTGCTTATCTGATCTATTCTGAGCCTACCAAAACCAAGAAGCACTGGAGACCAAGAATGAAATACCTCCTCTCGATTCTCTTTCTGTGCGCGGCGATGCAGGCACAGAATTTCGCGGTGAGCAAATTTGCGCTTCCCGACACGCCCCGTCAGCAGCGTCCTTTCTGGACGGTGGAGAATAAGGTGAACTTCAGTATTCTGGCCGGACTGATTGCCATCGACGCTATCATTACTCAACGCGGGCTGAATGAGGGTTTCCGCGAAGTCAACCCGATCATGCGTCCCTTTGTCACCCGTGGGGCAGCGGGAGAGGCTGCCGGGTCGGCTTTGGGTTTTGGCGCGGGTGTTGGAGTTGTGTACCTTTTGCATCGAAGTCACCACTGCAAAGCGGAACGCATTACGATGCGAATGATTGTCGCCGGTGAGAGTGGTTTCGTCGCCAACAACATCATTGCGATTCGCTAATTTTTCACACGAGGTGACACTGTGAATCTTCTCCGAAAAATCGGATTGCATCTCAACTATCACCGCTCTCTCGAACAGCAGATCGCTTTGCTGAAGGAGAGCGTCCAGCTCCTGGAGGAGATCGAATCACAGAAGGACCTGATCATTGAATCCCAGGCTGATCACATCAACGCTCTGGTGCGTAGTTATTCCGACCTCGGTCAAGGGTGACCTGATCATTTGTCGTAATATCTCTATTACACGCAATATAAAAAGGCACCCACGTTTGCGGTAGTTGAGATTGTTCGTACCACCAACCTAGCGAAAAGGAGCGCCTTTATGAGTCAAGAGAAGTATATAGGCATGGACGTTCATCTGGCCACCACCATTTCGGTTGCTCGCGCAGACTCCTCAATCGTCGCTCAACCAACAGATACCTCAGCTGTTCACCTTTCCCTTTCCCAACCCTTTAATCCGATACAAACACTCGTCCTGCCAAGACTTCTCTGATGGCAACCGGCAGGTCTGAATCAATCAGTGTTTTTCTGACAAACCCAGAACCGCCCGCTTCTAATGCAACCGTCACGAAGTCCATTTCTGCGCTCAAGAAGACAATCGCTGCTCGGCAGCCGGAACCCCGAAGGCGTCTCGCCACTTCAATACCGTTTATTCCGGGCATCGAAATGTCCAAGACCACCACATCAGGAGAAGTTCTTTCAACAGCAGCGAGGGCGGATTTTCCGTCGAGGGCAGTGCCGACGATTTCGTGGTTTGGTTTTAGTATTTCAGCGGAATACTCGAGAATCTCAGGTATGTCATCAACGAGCAAGACTCTTGGGAATTTCAAAAAAGGCTCCTTAATTATGGCGCGATTTCTTGTTACGAGAAAGTGCAACGGACATTCCGCCTCCCATGGATTGGAAAACGGTCACGCAGGGAATAGGTTGATGGCGTCTAGGTATTGGGCTAGGACCCTTTCGCCATGGTCTTCGAATTCAAGGAACTTGATGCCGTTGCCGAACTGAGGGTGGCGTGTGACGACGCGTCCCCGCACGCGCACGGAGCAATTGCTGAGCCAGAGCGTGGCGATGACACCGGTGCCGACAGGGAGTGGCAGCATCAATTCGACGTAGCAGCCACCCCGGCTGAGGTCGGTGGTGTGCATACGGACCGGAACATCGCTGCCATCCTCACGAAGCTCGATCTGAACCTGAACGGAGTAGCGAGGATCCCGGCGGCGGTCGGGTGGCGCGACAACATGGCCGAAAACCTGCTGGTCGGGAAAATTCATGGAATTGACTCCAGTCACGGCTTTGATAAAGATTCGCGGGACCGTAACCTGACTATCGGCACATCGGTGAAATGAGGTTAGGACCGGTCTCGCTTGCGGGGTTACTAAAGGAACTCCTATCAAAACAGGTTCCTGGTTTTTACCCCGACGACACTCCGCGCGGTGTGTTGAAGTCGACTTTCAAAGTAGCCTACTACCCGGAATCTCGCAGTCTATTCGCTCTACATTTCAACCATCTTGAAGGGAAAAAGGCCTGACTTTCGTTCTATTGGGCAGAAGAACTGAACCAATGGCGAAAGTCCCCGAGTATTACCACGCTAACGAGAACAAAAAGCCGATCAAAAAGCGCATTTATCACGACGATGATGAGTGTCGTGTAGCCCGCGATATGCCACAGAGCGAGCGACGGAACGGCACGGGCGGCTACAGGCAGTGCGAGGAGTGCTGTGAAGCTAGTCTGGCATCTGCCGGCTAGATACGTCATGGCGTTACGATTTGAGTTCGATTCGATAAACAAAATCCTGCTGGGACGATTCGAGGGGCGGCTCACGGAAGAATTGGCGGCAGAGTTTTACGCGGCGATTCGAAAGTATTCGACTGCAACCGACGCCAGCGCAGCTATTTGGGACCTGTCATCCGTTACCAAGTTTGAGCTGTCCTCCGAATTCATACGCGAGCTGGCAAAGCGCGAGCCAGCCATGCCGAACGCAACCAGGCGTCCTCGCATTATCGTTGCCACGGACACGTTTGGATTTGGCCTAATGCGTATGTTTCAGATGAGCGGAGAGAGGACACGGCCAGCCCTGAAAGTCGTATATACCCTAGACGAGGCGTTCGCAGAACTCGGCGTTCAATCCCCACACTTCGAGCCGTTAGAGTGACCGTCAGTTGACGCGGGGATGAAGCATTCGATCCACTTCTCTCATGAGGTCGCTTCGTGATACCGGTTTCTGCAACAGGGTGGCTCCTGCCGCAATGATTTTTTGAACCACGGTACCCTCGGCGTAGCCAGAAACGAACAAAACCTTCGTTTCCGGATGCACCGCTTGCACCGTCGCTACAGCTAAGGGTCCACTGATGTCCGGCAGTACCACGTCGCTGACCATCAGATGGATTAGACCCTTGTATTGTCGAGCCAGCTCGATGGCCTGGCCACCTCGACCGGCTTGCAAAACGCTGTAGCCCCCCGCGCTGAGCATCTCGCAGGTCACTTCCCGCAAAGATTCTTCGTCTTCCAACAGCAGAATGGTTTCCGTGCCGTTCAGAGATTCGCTTCCCTCTTCCAGTACGTCAACCACGGCAGGCGCTGCTTCGTCCACCACGCACGGCAGATGGATGTCAAAGGTGGTACCCGCCCCCAACGCGCTGGAAATCCAGACATAGCCGCCACTCTGCTTGACGATTCCGTAGACCGTTGCCAACCCCAGTCCCGTGCCACGGCCCTGTGGTTTCGTCGTGAAGAAAGGCTCAAAAGCGCGCGATCGTACCTCTTCGCTCATTCCCAGACCTGTGTCATGTACCGAGAGGCGAACGTACCGTCCAGGTGCAACGTACGGATGGCGGGTCATCTCGTCCGGCCCTAGCTCGGCATTCTCAGTTCGGATAGCGAACACTCCACCGTTGGGCATGGCGTCCCGCGCGTTGGTAGCCAAGTTCATCAGGATTTGCTCAACCTGTCCGGGATCAGCCCAAACGGAGGCCAGATGAGTGTCATGTTCCATCACGATCTGCACGTCCTCGCCGATGAGGTGTCGAAGGATCTTAACGACGTCGCCCACCACGGCATTCAGGTCCAAGAGCGCTGGACGCAGCACCTGTTTGCGGCTGAAGGCCAGCAGTTGCCGCGTCAATTGGGTTGCCCGCTGCCCCGCTTTCTTGATGGCTTCTGCGTAGTGCTGCGGTTTCCCGGATGGTACTTTTTCGAGCAACAGATCTACGTTCCCGAGGATTATGTTCAGGAGGTTATTGAAATCGTGCGAAATTCCTCCCGCTAGTAGTCCCACCGCTTCCATCTTATTTGCTTGACGGAGTTGCTCCTCCAAGCTTCGTCGCTCTGTGATGTCTTCCACGATGCCTTCGTAGTGGTCGGCTCGCCCATCCTTTCCGCGGACCTGTCGCCCGGCTAACCGCACAGAAATAGTCTTACCGTTCTTGCGTTTCCAGTTGACATCAGCCCGGTCGACACGTCCGCTTGTTGAAAGCCTCCCGAGGATTGAGACGCGGTCGGCTGGATTCTCGTAGATGTCGATATTCAAGTTGCGCGTCATCAGTTCCGCTTTCGAGCTGTAACCCAACATGGCCACCAATGCGGGGTTTACGTCAAGGAAGCCTCCTTCCCGGTTCGACCGAAAAATTCCGTAAGTCGCGTTCTCGACCAGCTCCCGGTATTTCTCTTCAGATTCTCGCCGCGATTCTTCCGCCTGCTTTCGCTCGGTGATGTCCTCCACCAGACCCATGTGCCATCGAATCGTTTCTCCTTTACCCCACATCGGCACCGCCAGAATCCTTACCCAGCGCACCGACCCATCCGGGCGCAGATACCTTTTTTCCATCTCGTAATTTGCCAGTTCTTCCTCGGCCAGTTGGTGCAGGAATTCGCCGGTGTGCCCAATATCATCGGGGTGGGTAATGCTCCCCACGTCGATCCGCAGCAGTTCCTCTTTGCTCCGCCCGGTGATTTCGCAGAACTTTGGATTGACTCGCTGGAAGCGCCCGCTGCGCGAATCTACCAGAGCAATGCCAATCGGAGACAGCTCGTACACTGCTCGGAATCGTCGTTCGCTTTCCCGCAAAGCTTTCTCTGCCTGCCGCAGTTCCGTTAGGTCGATCGACGCCCCCACCGCTCCCCGCGGCTTGCCCGCCTCGTCCAGCAGAGGAACTGCGCTTTCCACCGTTTCCCGCTCCGTGCCATCCTCATATACGACGGTCAGCGCGCGTCCATACACCGACTTTCCCGTGGCCGCCGCCTGCTGCATCGGCAGCGAATCCGCCGCAACCTCCACCCCATCCTCCTCCATCCGATACCGGGCTTGCTCGTCGGGCGGTGCGCTCTTCGAAAAGTTCGTGCCCACCGGCACACGTGCTTGTTCGTATGCCGCCCGGTTACCCGTCATCCGCCGGCATGCGGCATCGTGCGCGATACGAATCGGCATCGGCACCGCATCCAGTACCACCTCCAACTCCTTAGCTCTTGTCCGCTCCCGCAGCTCGCTCTCGCGCAGCGCCTCTTCCACCCGCTTGCGCTCGGTGATGTCGGCTGTCATGCCGACCAGTCGGACCATCTTTTCGGCCCTGTCAAATGTCGCGCAGCCGCTCTCCTCCAGCCACAGCGGCGCACCGTCCGGGCTAAGCCTACGGTACTGGGTCCGATACACCGGTTCTTCTGGCGTCAAAGAGTCGACCAGGCTCCACAGCTCGGCTCGATCTTCAGGGTGGATAGAACTGAAATAATCCTTCGCAAGACCCTCTCCGGCGGCACTTAAACCGAGAATGTCAGCGCATTCCGCGGATCGCATCACGGCGTCCGTGGCGGGGTCCCACTCCCAGGCATACATCCTGCCGACCTCGGCGGCAACGCGCAGCCGCTCTTCGCCTTCGCGTAAGGCTCGCTCGGTTTGTTTCCGTTCTTCCACGAGAACTGCGAGAACCATGAAAGTTGTTGCAGCGACAAACAGGAATAGCTGCAGCGACATCACATTGTTGAGTGGCTCTGCTCCTGTGAACGGACCACGTTCGCGAACTGCACCCCAAATCGACAGAAAGGCAACTACAATCATTGACGTGCTGATTCCCATCATTCCAAAACGTAAAGCGGACCAGAGTAGAAATGGCAGAAGGGAATAAAGCAGTACCGGCAGGCCGCTGCTCGAATGAGCCACGAAAGCGATATAAGCCAGAAGAGTCAACCCGGCGATCAGCGTGGCTGCCTCAAAATAGAAAGCCGGTGATTTCCGTATCCATGCCTGTCTAGTGCTCACCCAGCTCAAAATGGCTGGCGTTAGAGTGAGAAGGGCTAGCGCCTCCGTAAAGAAACCAATCCTCCAACGAATCCAGTAGTTTCCGCCGAAAGCGGTCGTGGCGATAGACGTTCCCGCCAGCGGGCAGAGGATGACCGCAAAGAATGAATACCTGGCCAGGGACTTTATGCTGTTCAGACGCGGCAGACCATCGAAGGCATAGCTAAGCCCCAGAACGGCGATGAGGACTTCGACCGTATCGCCCAGTATGAGTGAAGCGATAGAACGAAGCGTTAAACCCGCTTGCAGGTCATAGAGGACAAATCCTGCCAGTCCTCCTGCGATCAGTACTGGCCAGATCCTCCGCGACACCAACAGCAAAACCGCAACTAGAAACGCACAACCTGGCCAAAGCGGCCAGAGCATTTGGGGCCG
>Ga0187862_10001580_pt1 | contig 23801 bp, 18 predicted proteins | sample June2016WEW_10_1_FD_133003 | JGI IMG/M metagenome (GOLD analysis project Ga0187862, IMG submission 133003) | Peatland microbial communities from SPRUCE experiment site at the Marcell Experimental Forest, Minnesota, USA - June2016WEW_10_150 | ecosystem: Environmental > Terrestrial > Soil >...
CCGCACCCATTTGGTGCGGCCCAGGCTGCCCGGTCCCGCCAGCGGAACTCAATAAATGCTGCCTTGCCTATAACCTGCAGAACCCGGCGAAAAACGTGGTTCGCCTACGGACGGATTACGGTCAGGCGCTACCGGGGGCAGCGCGGAGTCCGTGCGATACAATAAAGGCGCACAAATCATGCCGCAGAAGATCAGGTCTACGACGGTGCTTTGCGTCCGCCGGGACAACAAGGTGGTGATGGCCGGCGACGGGCAAGTGACCCTCGGCAATGAGGTGATCAAGGCCAACGCGCGCAAGGTCCGCCGCCTCTACAACGACAAGATCGTGGCTGGATTCGCCGGTTCCACGGCCGACGCGTTCGCCCTCTTCGCACGCTTCGAATCGAAGCTCGAGCAATTCAACGGCAACCTGCCGCGTTCGGTTGTCGAACTGGCCAAGGAGTGGCGCACCGACCGCGTGCTGCGCCACCTGGAAGCCCTGCTGCTGGTGGCGGACCCGGCCATCACCTACCTGGTGAGCGGCAACGGCGACGTGATCGAGCCCGACGAAGGCATCGCCGCCATCGGCAGCGGCGGCCCGTTCGCTCTTGCCGCGGCCCTGGCCCTGGCGCGCAATACCAAGCTTTCCGCCCGCCACATTGCCGAGCAGGCCATGCAGATCGCCGGCAAGATGTGCATCTACACCAATGAGAACGTGACCTACGAGGAGCTGGGGTAGCACCATGGTGATCTATCTGCCGAGCCAGTCCGTGGACGAAGAGCCGGTGCTCGACGAGCTCACTCCGCGTGAAATCGTGCGCGAGCTCGACAAGCACGTCATCGGACAGGCCGACGCCAAGCGCGCCGTCGCCATCGCCTTGCGCAACCGCATCCGCCGCCAGAAACTGGCGCCGGAAATGGCCGAAGAGGTGATGCCCAAGAACATCCTCATGATCGGCCCCACCGGCGTCGGCAAGACCGAGCTGGCGCGGCGCCTGGCGCGGCTGGCCAATTCGCCGTTTCTCAAAGTCGAGGCCAGCAAGTTCACCGAAGTCGGCTACGTGGGCCGCGACGTCGAGGCCATGATCCGCGACCTGGTGGATATCTCGATCGACATGGTGCGCGAGGAACGCCTCGACGAAGTGGCCGACCGCGCCGAGTTGAACGCCGAAGACCGCCTGCTGGATTTGTTGATGCCGCCCCAGCCGGAGCCCAGCGAAAGCGTGGAACGTACGCGCGAGAAACTACGCGAACGGCTGCGCGCCGGCAAGCTCGACGAACGAATGGTCGAGATCGACGTCAAGGACCGCGGTCCCTCGTTCGAAGTCACCACCAACGCCGGCATCGAGGAGATGGGCATCAACCTCAAGGACATGCTGCCCAATCTGTTCGGCCAGAAGACGCGGCGGCGCAAAATGCGGGTGGCCGAGGCGCTCGATTACCTGGTCCAGGAGGAAGAGCAGAAGCTGATCGACATGGACCAGGTGACGCGCGCCGCCCTCGAGCGCGTCGAATCGAGCGGCATCATCTTCCTCGATGAGATCGACAAAATCGCCGGCCGCGAATCCGGCCACGGTCCCGACGTCAGCCGCGAAGGCGTGCAGCGCGACATCCTGCCCATCGTCGAAGGCACCACCGTCAACACCCGCTACGGCTTCGTCCGCACCGACCACATCCTGTTCATCGCCGCCGGCGCTTTTCACGTCTCCAAACCGAGCGACCTCATCCCCGAACTGCAGGGCCGTTTCCCCATCCGCGTCGAGCTCAAATCGCTCACCGTCGAAGACTTCATCCGCATCCTCAAAGAACCGAAAAACGCCTTAGCCAAGCAGTATGTCGCCTTGCTCGAAACCGAAGGCATCAAGCTGCTCCTGGCCGACGACGCGCTCGAAGAGGTGGCCCGCTTCGCCGCGCAAGTCAACCAGAGCTCCGAGAACATCGGCGCGCGCCGCCTCCACACCATCATGGAGAAACTGCTCGAAGAAGTCTCTTTCGAGGGGCCGGACCTGAAGAAAAAGACCGTCAAGGTGGACGCCTCTTACGTGCGCAAGCACTTGGCCGACATCGTGAAAGACCAGGACCTCAGCCGCTACATCCTGTAGTGGCCGGACATGCCCGGCCTGCGGTCGCGGAGCAAGCGATTCACTTTGGTTGGGCTTTGTCTGCTGACTTTCGGCAATTGACCAAAGTAAGCCATCGGTTAGCTGTTTCCAGTGAGCCAAAGACACTCTGGCTTTGGGGGGGATGCTGCCGTAGCCTGATAACGGAAGTACTAGCGTCGGCGGCATCTCGAAGGCGGCTCAATCAACCAGACGGAGGCGCCCGGACGCCACGAGATAAGGGCAGCTTGCTATGAAGAACTGGTTCGAACAATCTGGCGCGTTGATGCGCGCCTTTTGGCGGGAAGACGGGGGGCAGGATCTGATCGAGTATACCCTTCTGCTCGCATTCGTTGCGCTGGCTTCGGCGGCATTATTCATCGGCGCCGGCAACAAGATAAAAACGGTTTGGACCACCACCAACTCCCAGTTGGCGGCGGCCGCCGCTGCCGCGTCCTGATCTGAGGACCAGTCCGCCGCGGCCCGCACGCCTTCGCCGCACGCCGGGCGCCGCGCGGGCAGTGCCGGCGCAAGCGGCCCGGCGAATGCCACATGTTAATCTCGGAAGTTGGGGTTTGAACGCATCGTCTGGATTGTGCTCGACAGCGTCGGCGTGGGTGCCATGCCGGACGCGCCGGAGTTTCACGATCCGCCGGGAGCCGATACCCTCGGCAACATCGCACGGGTGCGCGGGCTTCGCCTGCCGAACCTGGCGCGGCTGGGTCTGGGCAACCTGAAGCCGCTGCACGGAATCCCGCCCGCGGCTGCCCCCACCGGCGCTTACGGGCGCTGCACACTGGCTTCCCCCGGCAAGGACACCACCACAGGCCACTGGGAAATGGTTGGGATTCATCTATCCAAACCGTTCCCGCTCTACCCGCACGGTTTTCCCGCCGAGGTGATGGACGAATTCGGGCGGCGCATCGGCCGCCACTGGTTGGGCAATGTTGCGGCGTCCGGTACCGAGATCATCCGCGAACTGGGCGCGGAGCACATGCGCACCGGTTCGCCCATCGTTTACACCTCGGCCGACAGCGTCTTCCAGGTGGCGGCGCACGAAGAGGTCATCCCGCTCTGGGAGCAGTACAAGATTTGCGAAACGGCGCGCGAGATTCTGCGCGGACCGCATGAAGTGGGCCGCGTGATCGCACGGCCGTTCATCGGCGCGCCGGGGAATTTCACCCGCACCACGAACCGGCACGATTACGCCGTGCCGCCGCCCAAGGACATGCTGCTCGACCGGCTCGAGGAGCGCGGCGTCCTGGTGCGCAGCGTGGGCAAGATCTTCGACGTGTTCCTCGGCCGGGGCATTCGCGATGGCGTCAAGACCACGGACAACGCCGACGGCATGGCGAAGACGCTCGCCGCTATCGCCGAACTCGGCGCCGGGCTGATCTTCGTCAACCTGGTGGATTTCGACCAGCAGTACGGCCACCGCAACGATGTCGAGGGTTACGGCGCGGCGCTCGAGCGGTTCGACGCCTGGCTGCCGGAGCTCGAGCGCGCGTTGCGCCCGGGCGACCTGGCGATCTTCACCGCCGATCACGGCTGCGACCCGACCGTTCCCGGCACCGATCACACCCGCGAGTACGTCCCCTTGTTGGCCGCCGGTCCGCACGTCCGCGCCGGCGTCAACCTCGGCTTGCGAGCTTCGCTTTCCGACATCGGCCAGACCGTGGCCGCCAATTTCGGCGTCTCCATCAATCACGGCGCCAGCTTTCTAAAGGAACTCTCTTCTTAAAGGAACTCTTATGAGAAAACCAGTCATGGCGGGCAATTGGAAAATGTACAAGACCCCCGTCGAAACCGCCGCATTTTTCGAGAAATTCCGGCCGCTGGTTGCGGCGTCCGGGCACTGCGAAATCGTGATTGCGCCGCCCTTCACCAATCTCGCCGCGGCCGTCGCTGCCGCCCAGGGCACCGCCATCCGGGTCGGCTCCCAGAACATCGCCTGGGCCAGGGAGGGCGCTTTCACCGGTGAGATTTCCGGACCCATGATCGCCGCCGCCGGCGCCACCCACGCCATCGTCGGCCACAGCGAACGCCGCCAATATTTCGCCGAGACCGATGAGACCGTGCTCAAACGCACGCAGGCTGCACTCGAATACGGGCTCGTCCCGATTGTGTGCGTCGGCGAGCGGCTGGAGGAACGCGAAGGCGGCAGGACCGAAGCCGTCCTGGTCAGCCAGTTTCAGAAAGGCATCGCCGGGTTGAGCGCGGCGCAGTTCGCCAAAATCGTGATTGCCTATGAGCCCGTGTGGGCCATCGGCACCGGCAAGACCGCGACCCCCGAAATCGCCGCCGACGCCCACCGCGTCATCCGCGGCGAGGTGCGCGAGAAGTACGGCAAGGAAGCCGCCGACGCCATCCGCATCCTTTACGGCGGCAGCGTCAAGCCGGACAACGCCCGCATCCTGATGGCGCAGCCCGAAATCGACGGCGTCCTGGTTGGCGGCGCCAGCCTGGACCCGGTAGGCTTCGCCTCCATCGTCAATTTCTAGGTTCGTGGCGCAGGCTGTCAAGCCGGCTTGACAGCCTGCGCCACAAGCTGCCGCTACTCTGCCGCTCCGCCGTTTTCCTTCGAGTTGTACTCGCGCAGCTTGTTGTGCAGCGTCTTGAGGCTGATGCCCAGGATCTCCGCGGCGCGCGTCTTGTTGTTATTGGTATGTTCGAGCGTGCGCAGGATCAGCTCCTTCTCGGCTTCGCCCACGGTGGCGCCGATCGGGAAGCGGACCGTCTCGCGATCGTCCGCGGCCGGCGTCTCGGGCAACGCGGCGGCGGCGAACGTGCGGTTTTGCAGGAAGGCAGGCAGGTACTTCATCTGCACCGTGCCTTCGCCCGCCAGAATCACCGCCCGCTCCAGCACGTTGCGCAGCTCGCGCACGTTGCCCGGCCAATCGTGGCGCGCAAAGGCCTCCAGCACGGCGGGCGATAAATCGGTGATGCGGCATTCGTGCTTGCGGTTGAGGCTGACGATCAACGCCTCCGCCAGCGCGGGAATATCTTCCTTGCGCGTGCGCAGCGGCGGTAAGTGGACGTGGAAAACGTTCAGCCGGTAGAACAGGTCCTGCCGCAATTGCCCCCCGCGCACCGCGTCCTCGGGCGCTTTGTTGGTGGCCGCCACCACCCGCACGTCCACCTCGAATTCGGTCTTGCTGCCCAGCCGCCTCACTTTGGAATCCTCGAGAATGCGCAGCAGCTTGGCTTGCGTGGCGAGCGGCATTTCGCCGATCTCATCCAGCAGCAGGGTGCCGTTCTGCGCCACCTCGAAGCAGCCGGCGCGGCGCTCGGAGGCTCCCGTGAAGGCGCCTTTCTCATGGCCGAAGAGTTCGCTCTCCATCAGCGTCTCCGGCAGCGCCGCGCAGTTGATGGCCACGAAAGGGCCGTGGCGCCGCGTGCTGAGCGCGTGCAGCGAGCGCGCCACCAGTTCCTTGCCGGTGCCGCTCTCTCCGGTGATCAGGACACAGGCCCGGCTGGGGCCGGCCTGTTGCAGCAGGGCGAAAATCTCCTGCATCTTGGGCGATGTCCCCACCAGATCGCCCACCGCGCCCTTGTACCCCAGGTTCCGTTCCATGGCGCGGTTCTCGGCGCGCAAGGCGGCGTGACTGCCGGCGCGCCGGATCAGGATCTCGAGCGGCCCCGGCTGGATCGGTTTCTCGAGGAACCAATACGCCCCCATCTCGTGCACTGTCTTCACCGCGGTTTCGATGTTGCCGTACGCGGTCAGCACGATCGCCGGCGGCATCTCGCCCGCGTCCCGCAGCTTGGCCAAGAAGCCGAAGCCATCCAGGCCGGGCATGTTCAGATCCGTCAGAATCACGTCGGCGTGGAAGGTGGCCAGTTTGCGCAGCGCTTCCTCGCCCTCGGCCGCCGTTTCCGCCGTCATGCCCCAGGCGGAAACCATCCCCGCCAGGCCGCTGCGCTGGCTGGATTCATCGTCCACAATAAGCACTTTGATCGGAGGCTGCAAGAGGTGTCCTTAGTAGTGGCGCAGGCCGTCAAGCCTGCTGAGCCGAGATTCCTCTCGACTTTTCTTCCTCGTCTAAACCCATTCTACGCCGCACGCCCTCCGATAGAACGGACCATCGCCGTCCTACCTCGCCTGGCGCCCGCGTTAGAATGAGGACAAGCCGTGAAAATCATGTTTCGTCGAATCGTGCCGGTGTTTGCCCTGGGCGTTCTGCTTCCGCTGGCGGCCATCCCCCAACAAGCCGCGCCGGATCAGCCTAAGGCGCCCCAGCAGGAGCCGCCGCCCACCACGCGGTTCACCGTCCAGGCCAACGAAGTCATCCTCCCCGTCACCGTCACCGACGACAAGGGCCGCTTCGTGTCGAACCTCGAGGCCAAGGATTTCCAGGTGCTCGACGAAGGCAAGCAGCAGCGCCTCACTTACTTCAGCCACAATTCCAAGCAGCCCATCGTGGTCGGCTTCCTGGTCGACCTGAGCAACTCCAGCCGGATTTACTGGAGCACTTTTCAGGACGCCACCATGGATCTGGTATGGAACCTGCTGCCGGTCGACGACAAGCGCTTCAGCGGCTATCTGATCACTTTCGCCAACGATGCCGAAGTGGCGGTCAACACCACCCAGGATGCCGACAAGATCACCGACGTGCTGCGCAAGTCCAAGCCCGGCGGCGCCTCCGCCTTCTACGACGCCATCTACATGGCTTGTACCAGCCGCACTCTCGTGCACGGCGAACCTTACGAGCCGCGCCGCGTCGTGATCGTGATTGGCGACGGGCACGACACCGCCAGCAAGAAAATCAGCTTCGAGCAGGTAATCGAGCTGGCCAAGCGCAGCCTGGTGACCATATATGCCATCAGCACCCAGTCGTTCGGCTTCAGCAATGCATCCGAGGACGAGTTGGAGCGGCTCACGCGGGAGACCGGCGGCCACGTCGAGTACCCGTTGAACAAGGATCTATACAAGGATGTCTCCGGGTACATTTCAGTGCCCAAGGATGCCGGCAACTACGTCTACGAAGCCGGCACCGGCGGTTACGCGGCGGAGATCTCGGGCGCCATCACCAACGCCATCATGGGCATCGCCGGCGACATCACCACGCAATACATCCTGCGTTACGTGCCCGAAAACGCTCCGGACGCCAAGAACAAGATCTACCATCACATCAAAGTGCTGATCCCGACCGTGCCCGGCGTGGTGATTCGCGCCCGCGACGGCTACTATCCCGCGGCCCTGCCGGCGCAACCCGCCGCCCAGTAGGCTTGTGGCGGACGCCCCCGGCCTGCCGACCGCCGACCGCCAGACCGACCGCGGCCAACCCCCGCAAAGGCGCTATACTAGCCCTTGCAACGTAGCTTGAGGCGCGTCCAATGAGCATTGCTCCCACCATGCCTGCCCAGTCCCAGCGCGGTTCGGACGAGTCCGCCGCGGAGGCCGAACTGGCGCGCCGATGCTTGTATTACATGTCGCTGATGCGCGAAACCGAGGACCGCATCGAGCGCAAACTCTATCGGCAGGGCAAGATTCTGGGCGGCGTCTACGTGGGCCGCGGCCAGGAAGCCATCCCGGTTGGCAGCGCCCTCCACTCGCTCCCCGAGGACGTGCTGCTGCCCAGCCATCGCGATATGGCCGTGTTCTTCATTCGCGGCATTCCGCTGGGCCGCATCTTCGCCCAATACATGGGTCGCACCGCCGGCCTCACGCGCGGCCGCGACGGCAACATGCACATGGGCGATATGGGCGCCGGCCTGGTGTCCATCATCAGCGCGCTGGCCGCCACTGTGCCCGTGGCCGCCGGTGTTGCGCTGGCGCTCAAGTACCGCGGCACCGACGCGGTCGCGTTCAGCTACTTCGGCGACGGCTCCACCAGCCGCGGCGATTGGCACGAGGGCGTCAACATGGCCACTGTGCTGAAACTGCCGGTGGTCTACATTTGCAACAACAATCAGTACGCTTACTCGACGCCGCTCAGCGGGCAGATGGCTTGCGCCAATGTGGCGGACCGCGGCCCGGCTTACGGCATGCCGGCGGAAATCGTCGACGGCAATGACGTGCTCGCGGTGCATGCGGCTACCGGCCGCGCCGTGGCCCATGCGCGCGCCGGCCTGGGGCCCTACCTGCTCGAGTGCAAAACCTTCCGCATGACCGGTCACTCCGCGCACGATGCCGCGGAGTACGTGCCGCCCGCGCTTTTCGAGGAGTGGGCCAAGCGCGACCCCATCCTGCGCCTGGAACAAAAGATGATCGATCGCGGTTGGGACGATCGCGCTGCCATCGATACCCTCCACGCGCAGGTCCTCCAGGAAGTGGATGCCGCCATCGCCTGGGCCGACGACTGCCCTTACCCCGACCCCGCTACCCTGCTCGGCGGCGTCTACGACGGCGAATAGTCATGTCCACCACTTACCTGGAAGCTATCCGCGAAGGCCTGTGGGAGGAAATGGAACGCGACGCGGACGTGTTCCTCCTGGGCGAGGACATCGGCATCTATGGCGGCGCGTTCAAAGTAACCGCCGGCTTCATCGAGCATTTCGGGGCACGGCGCGTCGTGGATACGCCGATTTCCGAATCCGGCATCGTCGGCGCAGCCATTGGCGCGGGCTTGATGGGCCTCCGCCCGGTGGCCGAAATGCAGTTCGCCGATTTCATTTCCTGCGGCTTCGACCAGATCGTCAATTTCGCCGCCAAGTGCCGCTATCGCTGGAACGCCGCCGTGCCCATGGTGCTGCGCGCGCCCTCCGGCGGCGGCATTCACGGCGGGCCTTTCCATTCGCAGAATCCCGAGATGTGGTTCGTCAAGACGCCCGGTCTCAAGGTGGTGGCCCCGGCTACCGCGTATGACGCCAAAGGACTCATCAAGTCCGCCGTCCGCGACAATGACCCGGTGATTTTTCTCGAGCACAAGGCCCTCTACCGCCGCATCAAGGAAGACCTGCCTTCGGAAGAGTTCACCGTTCCCATCGGCAAGGCCAGAGTGGCGCGCCAGGGCCGCGACCTCAGCGTCGTCACTTATGGCGCCATGGTGTGGGTGGCGCTCGAGGCCGCCGAGACGCTCGCCGCGGAAGGCATCGAGATTGAGGTGGTGGATCTGCGCACCCTGCTGCCGCTCGACCGCGACACCGTCTGCGAAAGCGTCAAGAAGACTTCCAAGGTGCTGCTCCTGCACGAAGACACACGAACCGCCGGCATGGCCGGCGAACTCGCCATCAGCATCACCGAAGCCGTCTTCGAGCACCTCGACGCCCCCATCGTCCGCGTCACCGCGCCCGATACCCCGGTGCCCTTCAGCCCGCCGCTCGAAGAAGCCTTCCTCCCCAACGCCGCCAAAGTGATCGAAAAAGCCCGCTGGCTATATAAATACTGAGCAAAGTGGGGCAGGCGCTTTCGCCTGCCAACCGGGCGAAACCCGGCCGTTCTCCTCCGTCCGCCTCGCAGTAGGACAGACCATCGCCTTTCGTGGTCTGTCATCGCTCGCCAAATCCCGACACCCTGACAGGCGACAAAAACCGATCGTCTGGCCCACCCCAGTCACCCGCTTTCTTCTCCACTAACTCAATCACTTAGCTTCAAAAACCCTTGACACACCCTCCATACTGGAATTGGGGCTGTGGCACCAGGCACTGCTGCTAGTCCTATCCCTGGCCAGGGAACGTTGATTTCAAGTGATACTGAACTTCCGGCGCCCCTGAAAGGCATGCGGGGTCCCCTACGGGCAGGACTCTCGACGGAAGACTTTGGATTCCGGGAATTCATAACCGCCGGCGGAAAACGGATAGCCATTATTGCCGCCCGCTCGGATAACAGAGAGTAAGGAACGAATCGGCAAGGATATGTCCGCCATACAGCGGGCCTAGATCATCGAAGTCTCTACTCAAATCATCGGGTGGCCGATACGCACGGCGGGGTACCCTCTGGGTCCGTCCGCGAAGCCCGGCCACCCGCAACGTCTCACTCCTTCTTAACTCATCCCTCTCGCCCGAAGTGTGTCCGTCTCTGGATAACCGTGGTAGGGCAGACGATCGTTTTTCGTCGTCTGTCACTGTTCGCCACGCGTGACAGACCACGAAAGGCGAGGGTCTGTCCTACTTGCGAAGTGAGTCCGCGCTTACGAGCTTATCTGGAAGGTTCCGGCAACCTGCAAACCGGACTGCGCCGACGAGTTGCCTAGATACACGGTATAAGTGCCCGGCGCCGTCAGCCAACTGCCCGAGGTGGTGTCCCAATAGGACAGCGGATGCGACGAATCGTTCTCATCCACTTCCACGGTCACGCTCTGCTGCTGGCCGGGCGTGAGCCAGACTTTCTGCCAGCCCACCAGGCGCTTGGGCGGCTCGTTCGTGCTGGCCGGCAACGCCAGGTAAACCTGCGCCACCTCGGCGCCCGTCACCGCACCCGTGTTAGTCAGATTGAACGTCACCTGTAAGTTGGGATTGGTCGATGCAAGGTTGTTGACGACCGCCAGGTTGGAAAACTGGAAGGTGGTGTACGACAGTCCGAAGCCGAACGGAAATTCCGGAGTGTAGTTATTCGAGTCATACCACTTATAACCAACCCACAGGCCTTCAATCGTGCAGTCCGTCACAAAGGGCGCGCTCGCACTGTTCGACCCGGGAATCACCGGGCGCGGCAGTTGGTTCACGCTCGCGGGGAACGTGATCGGCAGCTTGCCCGACGGGTTCACGCTGCCGAACAGGATATTGGCGATCGCCTGCCCGCCGCGCTGGCCGGGGAACCAGGCCTCCAGCACCGCGTTCACGCTGCCCAGCCACGGCAGAACCTGCGCGCCGCCATTTTCCATCACCACGATGGTGTGCGGATTGGCCGCCGCCACCGCTTCCACCAGCGCGTCCTGATTGATGGGTGTCGAGTGTATCAAGTCGGTGAAGTTCAGGCTCGGCATGTCCATCCCTTCGCTGGTCCATTGGCTGACAAAAACGATCGCCACGCTGGTGGATTTGGCCAGCGCCGCCGCCGCGGCCGCACTGGTTCCCGCGTTGAACTCCACTGTCGCGTAGGGCGCCGCCGCCCGGATCGCCTGGACTGGCGAAGACGGATCCCAGATCACCTGCGACCAGCCGGGAACCGCGGGATAGCCTTCGTAGAGCACCGCGCCGCCGTTGGGATACACCTGCGCCGAGCCGCCGCCGGAGAGCACCCCGATATCGGCGTGGGAGCCGATCACCGCGATCGAGCTGAGCGACGCCGCATTCAGCGGCAGTTGTCCATTGGCGTTCTTCAGCAGCACCGCGCCCTGCTCCTCGACTGTCTGCGCGATGATCTCGTCGGAGGCGACCAGGGCGTTCGGGAGCGCGGTTACGGCGGCCGGCTGGTTGAAGACTCCCACCTGGTACATGGCGTGCAGAATTCGCGTCACCATGTCATCCACGCGCGATTGCGGCACCTGCCCCGACGCGATGGCCGCGCCGAACGCGGTGGCGTTGAAGAATTCGTTGTCCGGCTGTTCCTGATCGAGCCCGGCGTTCGCCGCCGTCACCGTCGTCGAGGAGGGCCCCGAGGCCGGCAGCGCCCACCAGTCCGACATGACGAATCCCGTGAAGCCCCAATCGTTCTTCAATACCTGGGTGAGTAAGTACGGGTCTTCACAGGCCCAGGTGCCGTTCAGCAGGTTATAAGAGCACATCACCGACTGCACGCCCCCGTCCTTGACGCCAATCTCAAATGCCAGCAGGTCGCTTTCGCGCCCGCTGCGGTCGTCGATGAGGACGTTACTCTCGGTCCGGCCGGTCTCCTGATCGTTGAACGCATAGTGCTTGACGCCTCCGATCACGTGTTGGTCCTGCACGCCTTTCACGTGAGCCGCGGCGACCTTGCCGGCCAGGATCGGATCCTCGCCCTTGGTCTCGAAAGTTCGGCCGTCGCGCGGCTCCCGGCCGATCATGTTGGTATTGCCGCCCAGGTTCACGTTCAGTCCGTAAGCGCTGGCTTCGGCGCCGATCACCATTCCGAACTGATACGCCAGGCCCAGGTCCCAGGTGGCCGCGCTGGCGATTGAGGAAGGCAGCGCCGTCCCCGGCCTCAGGCCATCCGCCACTCCCAGGCTGCCGTCGGCAAAGTAGAGATCCGGGATGCCCAGCGCCGGAACGCCGGGGATATAGCCGCCCGCGCCGTTCGGCGGGTTGAAGATGTTGGTGACCGGACCGAGCGCGCCCGCCACCATTTGCAGTTTCTGCGCCTGCGTCATTTGCCCGAGCATCTGCGCGGCGAGCTGGGCCGCGGTCGGCGGCGGCGGCGCGGGCAGCCAGAATCTGCCCGTCGCGACAGTGAGGACTCTGCCCGTGGGGTTAGTGATGGTGAGCACCGCCTGAACCGGCGCGCCCGATGGTATGCCCGACGGATACGTGAAGTTCAACTGGTCGATGATCAAGCCCGGCGCGGCGCCGCAGTAAGTCACCGTGGCCGCGATGCCGTCAATCGTCAACTGGCAGGCCGCCGTGCCGCCGACCACCGACAGATCGTTGATGTTCGTCGCGCCATCGCCCACGCCATCCTGCTCGGGCACGTTCTTCGGCCCCAATCCGTTGGCCCAGAGTTGATAGGTGTTGCCCGCCTGCACCGCGCACTGCGTGATGATGCTGCAACCCTCCGCCGCGGTCCCGGTCACCCACACCACGCCGGTCGAGGGGTCGTTGATGAACATGGATGGCGAAGCCGTGGACGCAATCGTAATCGCCTCCACGTTGCTTTGCGCGCTGCCGCGCGTCACCTGCACATTCACCGCCAGGCCGGGCGCGGTTTCCCACGGCACCTGGAAATTGATTTGCCCCAGGCTGACGTAAGTGAGCGGCGCATTCACCCCGTTGACGCTCACGCTGACGCCGGCCACCGAGGTCAGGAAGTTGTTGTTGCCGTCGAGCACCTGCGGGCCCTGATAGGTGTTATCGGCGAGATTGCTACCGAACAGCGACACCAGACTGCCGGGCGCGATGTCTCCCAGGAATGACGCGGCATTCAGCAACCCCGAGGGGTTGATGACCGGCGTGGTGATGGCGACTGTAGTCGGCTGATACACGCGCACGTAATCCACCAGCATGTCCTGGTTTGGAAACGGCGCGCTTTCGCTCGGTGTGCCGAGAAACGTGGCGGGCCCGCCGATCGCTAGGTTCAGCAGAATGAAAAACGGACCGTTGTTGAAAACAAACTGACCCGAAGGAACCACAGATGGCGTGGCGGTGTAATAGAGTGCGCCATCGACATAGAATGCCACTGAGTCTTGCGACCATTGGATGGCATAGATGTGGTAATCGTCCGACACCGTCTCACCCAGCGGCAGCGTATAACGCCCGCCGGCGTTATAGTCGCTCGAGTTGCCCGCCGCAACCGGCCCGTGCGCGGTACCGTTGTTGATGGACGAATCGTTGACATTGCTGTAGACGCCGAAATTCTCCATGATGTCGATTTCGCCGCAGGCCGGCCAATTGACAGTCCCGATGTTCTCGCCCAGCATCCAGAAGGCGGGCCACACTCCATGGCTCGCCGGTGGAAGCTTGATTCTGGCTTCCACCAGGCCGTATGTCCAGCTTCCGTCGGCGGTGTGCGTGGAAGCGTCGGGGCTGCCGGTCTGCAAGCGCGCGGATGTGTAATTGCCATTGGAATCGCGGATGGCGCGGATCACCAGGTTGCCGTTGCCGTCTTGAAAAGCGTTGTTGGTGGAGTTGGTATAGGTTTCGAGTTCGTGGTTGCCCCAGCCCCCGTCGCCCAGATCGTAGTTCCAGTGGTTGGGATCCGGCGGAGTGCCCGCCGCACCGTTGAATTCATCGCTCCACACCAGCTGCCAGCCGGTGGTGGTGGTCTGGGACGCGGCCGCAAACGCGGTCAACAATGTTAAGGATGTTACCAGAAGGATGCGCATAACCCGTGTTCATCATGGACCAATCGGAGCGGAGTTTCAAGCTGGCCGGGCTGCCCTGCAGGGAGGCGGGTCAAAACGCGCCCGCCGGGACCTCGCGTCATGAATAAAGTGTAAAAATTCGGGAGCGCAGCACCCAATCGGTTGATTTCAGGACATTTGGGGATGAAACTCCCGAGCTGGGCAGGCTTCGGGCCGCCAATTGGCTATTTCGTCGATTATGTAAATTTAATATTTGCCCTCCGCTGGCCGGATGGCGCCAGAAAAAGCCTGTTTCATCCGTGGCAGGCCCCAATCTCCGCCAACCAGCCCGGTTCTCCGATAAATGGGACGTGCAACCTGGAGAAAACCGGTTTTATTCCAATTTTTGTATCCAATATTTGGGAGGTCGCCCACCTGAGAATGGGATGGGGTTAACAACTGCAAGTCCTGCCGATTTAAAAGGATCAACACCCTTGACACTGCCGGTGAAACGTTTTATTCTGCTGCGGACAGGGTTTTCAGATATTAGAGCGTTAGAGTCTCGTTCTGCCGCCGTGCAGAAGCGCGAACTAGCGTGAGTTTGGTGTTGAAAGTAAAAAAAGAGGAGATCTCGCTAAATGGGTTACACGTATAATCCAAAGGCAAGGGGTCAGGTCCTACAGGGGTGTAGGGGCCGGGCCGCGAACCTCATTTTCTTTGGGCTGCTAGTCGCAGTCCTCATCCTTTGTCAATTACCGGCACTCGCCCAGCACGCGGCCGGTTCAATCGCCGGCACAGTAGCCGACAAGTCGGGCGCCGTCATTCCGGGCGCAAAAGTGACGGCGAAGAACGAAGCCAACAATAACAACTTCGATGGCGTTACCAACGGCTCCGGTATCTTCAGTTTCCCGACGATTCTGCCTGGCAGTTACACGGTCACGGTTACCGCTCCGGGTCTCCAGACCTACGAGCTGCAGCACATCGTCGTAACGCAGGGCGCAGCGGTCGGCATTCCGACCATCACGTTGCAGGTAGCCACCACCAAAGAACAGATTGAAATCGTGGCTTCCGGCGACATGGCGGTTCCCGTCGATTCGCCGCAAGTCAGCCAGACTTTGAGCCAGAACATGATCACCGATCTTTCGATCGTCGGCCGCGACGCGGCTGAGCTGATGAAGATCATGCCTGGCATGGCTATGACACAAGGTTTGGGTCAGGGCATGTGGAACAGCTATACCACCCAGATCAACACGGGCCCCATCGGCGCGTTTTCGGCCAATGGCACCCAGCCGAACGGCGCTGTGACCATGACCTCGGACGGCGCGAACCTGCTCGACCCGGGCAACCAGGGAACGCAGACCGCCAACATCAACCAGAATCAGGTGGCGGAAGTATCGGTTCTGACGTCGGCCTACGACGCATCGTTTGCCAAGGGCCCGGTCACGCTCCAGGCTTACGGCAAGAGCGGCAGCGCGCAGTTCCACGGGCAGGCTTACCTCTATACCCGCAACGGCGCGTTCAATGCGATTGACTCCTATGACAAGTCGAACAACTTGAAGCCGATCAGCGACAGCTTCTATTATCCAGGCGGCGATTTCGGCGGCCCGGTGCTGATCCCCGGTTCGAAGTTCAATCGCAACCGCGACAAGCTGTTCTTCTACGGCGCATACGAGTACATGAAACAGCAGCCGGCCGGCACATCCTACCAGTTCTTCGTGCCGACTTCCCAGATGCTGCAGGGCAACTTTACGCCGGCCTACCTGGCTACCCTCGGCCCGCAGTGGACTTCCAGCGGCGCCAGATCCAACGGCGCAGTGGTCCCGAATTGCTCGGGCGGCAGCGGCAGCGGACCAGGCTGCAACAACATGACCATCCCGAACGGCCAGGTCCCGGCCAGCATGTTCGACGCGAATTCGCTGGCGTACATGGCGCTGTATCCGACCCCCAACGAGAATCCGACCGCCAACTCGACGGGCGGCAACTACTCTTACTTCCTCGGCCCGCCCGTAAACCGCTGGGAACTCCGGCTCCGCGGCGATTACAACATCAGCGACAAGACCAAGCTGTATTTCAGTTGGAATCACCAGCACGAGATCGACCAGAACCCGTTCTACGTTTGGTGGTGGGGATCTCCGAGCACCCTCCCCTATCCGTCCCAGCAGGACGCGACCCAGCTCGCCAACGTGTATAGCGCGAACCTGGTTCATGTGTTCAGCCCCACGCTGACCAATGAATTCGTATTCGCGGATGCGATCTTCGACAACCCGGTCATTCTGGCGAATCCGAACGCGGTGAATCCCTCCAAAGTCGGCTTCACCTACACCGGTTTCTTCAAGGATGCGTACACGCCGCAGATTCCGGACGTTCTCGGCTGGAATAACGTCATCAGCAGCTTCTACACCGAACAGTACGGTACCGTATTCAAGGGTTTGGCCAACACATTCGGCAAGGATTCTTCGACGCCGAACGTTTCCGACAACATCAACTACGTGGTCGGAAAGCATACCCTGAAGGCCGGCTTCTATTGGGACTTCGCGCAGAACTACCAGAGTTCGGCGGGCGTTGGATCCACCATGGGCCAAGCGGACTTCGAGAACTGGGGCGCAACCAGCAGCGGCAATCCGCTGGTGGATGAATTGATCGCCCACGCCAGCGGTTGGAGCCAATCCAACGGCGGCGTGACGAACAACTTCAAGTATTACACCTACGGGTGGTATGTGAACGACTCGTGGAAGGCTGGCCGGCGGCTTACCCTCACTTTGGGTATCCGGCTCGACCACCTCGGCGAGTGGACGGCCCCGAGCTGCCCGGGCTTCCCGGTCGGCACCACCCAGACTTCACCGTGTCCCGGTCTTGCGGTTTGGAATCCGGCCACATACACCAACAATTCGGCCAGCAGCACCACTCCATTCGAGGGTGTAGCCTGGCACGCGATGAATTCGGCCATTCCGACCTCGGGCTTCCCGTCTAAGTCGGTCTTCCCGCTGCCTCGCGTCGGCGCCGCCTATGACATCTTCGGCGACGGCAAGACGGTAGTACGCGGCGGCATCGGCCTCTATCGCTATCAGCTCGCTTATAACAGCGTGAGCGGCTCGGCGTTCAACGATCCGCTGGGCGTCGTGAGCGAGGGCAACACCTGGGGCTGCTGCGTCGGCTGGAACAACTTCTCGGCGTTCTCGCCTTCGAGCGGAGTCCCGGGCGAGGGTTCGGGACAGGGCGGCCTTCTGCAGATGAACGACGAGCGGACCCCCTATACCTGGACCTACAACCTGACGGTCGATCAACGGCTGCCAGGGCGTAGCGTTCTCGAACTGCAGTACACCGGCAACAAGTCGAAGGACGAGATGCTGCACAGCTCGTTGTCGAACCTGGACAACATTCCGTTCGGCGCGTTCTTCGGGCCCGATCCGTTGACGGGCAAGACGAATGGCTTTGTGAACAACCCAGCCAGTTTCGCCGGCTTCCCGACCAACGATTACCTGCCGATTCAGTTCTACACCCAACTACAGTTGGTATCGCACGGCAGCTACTCCAACTACAACGCTTTCGTCGCGTCGTGGCAGAAACAGACCGGCCGCATAACGTTCACCACCAATTACACATTCAGCAAGGTGTTGGGCGTTCGCGATCAGGAGTCCGACAACGGTGCGGGCGACGGAACCACGCTGTGGCCGTACAGCCTCGCAGCGAATTATGGCACACTGGCCTGGGATCACAACCAAATCTTCAACGCGGCGTACGTGATCAACCTGCCGAGCCCCGTAAAGGGCAACCAGTTCCTGGGTGGCGTGGTCAATGGCTGGGTACTTTCCGGTATCACGCAATTTCAGACCGGCGCGCCGATTCAGCCGAACACGGGCGGAACTCTGAACGCCAACTTCGGCCCCAACTACACCAACATGATCGAACTCGGCACCAGCTCGGCGACTGAGACGCCGCTGGTGACGTGCAATCCGAAAGCGGGTCTCTCCTCGGGTCAGTACTTCAACCCGGCCTGCTTCACTCCTCCGCCTCCGGGACAAATGGGCAACATTATCTGGCCCGACATCCACGGCCCGGCGTACTTCAACAGCGATTTGGCGATTTACAAGAGGTTTGCATTCAAGGAACATCAGAGAGTCGAACTCCGCTTCTCCGCGTTCAACTTCCTGAATCACCCGCTGCCGCAGTTCGGCATGGGCGGGGCCAACGATTTGAACCTCAGCTTCACCAATTCGTCCAATGCGCTGCTGCTGACCAACCAGAGCGCCAACACCGACGGCAAACCGCTGTTCGATTCCAACGTGGTACGCCGCGTTATCGAGTTTGCGGCCAAGTATAACTTCTAAGTCTCGCGGGTTGAGACTTACCTAACCAAAAAGGGGCGGCCACCAGCCGCCCCTTTTTTTGTGTTCTTAGTTGCGTGGGGCAGGATGATATCCTGCGCGCCGACTGACAATCGGCGCAGCCGGGCGCCGCGCGGATATGATCGGGTGTGTATCAGGGCACGGCTTCAGCCAGGCTGAAGCCGTGCCCTGATACAAAGAAGGCGCCAGGGGCTGAAGCCCCGGAATTCGCTCGCGCAAAGAAAGCCCGGTGCTATGCTGCAAGATATGAAAAGTTGAAGCGGCCGGCCCGGCGCCCCGCGGGGCCGATTGACAATCGGCGCGCAGGTTGACAACCTGCGCCACAGGCGGCTGAAGGTCGATGACTTGGGGAAAGGTGAAGATGGGAACGCTTAGGTTGCGGCGCTGGCGCTATGGAGTTCTTCTGGCGCCAGTCCTGTGCGCGGCGGCGCTGATTGCGCCGCACCTGGCCGGGGACGCGGCTTCGCCGATCCGATTCGAGCTGAAGCCGATTGCCTTCCAGCACGAGAACGGCGAAGACCCCGGGCGCAGGCAGGCGCCGGCGACCATGGCCGGCGGAGTCGCCATCTTCGATTACAACCGGGACGGACGTCCCGACATCTTTTTTACCAACGGCGCCCCCCTGAAGACATTGCGCAAGGACGACCCGAAATATTACAACCGCCTCTTCCGCAACGACGGAAACGGCGTCTTCACCGACGTCACCGAAAAGGCCGGTTTGGCGGGCGTCGGCTACGACGAAGGCGTGGCCGCGGGCGACTATGACAACGACGGCTACCCCGATCTTTTCGTGGCCGGGCTGCATCACAACACGCTCTACCACAACAATCGGGACGGCACCTTCACCGACGTCACCGAGAAGGCGGGAATCAAGAACGCGCCGGACCCGCAATACGGGCCGCTGTGGGCGGTGGGCGCGGTGTGGGTGGACGTGAACAACGACGGACTGCTGGACCTGTTCGTGGTGAATTACATGAAATGGGACTACGCGACCGAGCCCCAGTGCGGCTACAAAGGGTCCCCGGAATACTGCGACCCGCGGCAATACGGACCCACTCCCAACCAACTCTATCTGAACCAGGGCGACGGCACCTTCAAGGACGTATCGGCGGAATGGGGCATCCGGGCGCATCCGGGCAAAGGCATGTCGGCGTCGATGGCCGACTACGACCTCGACGGCTTTCCCGACATCTTCGTCCCCAACGACACGGTGTACAATTTCCTGTTCCATAACGTGGGCGGCAAGAAATTCGAAGAAGTGGCGTTTCCGGCCGGCGTGGCGCTGCCGGAAGACGGCGTGTTCATTTCGGGGATGGGTTCGGACTTCCGGGATTACAACAACGACGGCTATCCGGACATCGTCTTCGTGGCGCTCGAGCGGCAGACGTTTCCGATCTTCCGCAACGTCGGCGGAAAGCGGTTTGAAGAAGTGACGGCCGAGAGCGGCATGCGCGCCCTGTGCTGGCCGATGGCGGGTTATGGACCGGGATTCTACGACTTCGACAACGACGGCTGGAAGGACCTTTTCGTAACCCGCGGCGACGTGCTTTCGCTCGCCATGCCGGGCGGCATGGTCAACCAGCCGAACACCGTATTCCGCAATACGGGCGCCAGCGGGAAATGGCAGGCGCTGACGGAGCAAGCGGGACTAACAGCGGCGCCGCCCGGGCGTTACCGCGGCCTGGCGTTCGGCGACCTGGATGGCGACGGGCGGGTGGATGTGGTGACCACACAGATCGACGGCCCGGGCCGCATCTGGATGAACCGCAGCCCCGGCGCGGCGCACTGGCTGGACATCGCGCTCGAAGGGACCAGGAGCAACCGCGAAGGCATCGGCGCCAGAATCAAGATCGTCACCAAGGCGGGCGCGCAGTACAACCACATGACCACCAGCGTGGGCTATGCGTCTTCGAGCGATGGCCCGGTGCATTTCGGACTGGGCGCGGACGCGAAAGCGGACTTAGTCGAGATCCACTGGCCGTCCGGCATTGTGCAAACCCTCAAGAACGTGCGCGCCGACCAGGTGCTGAAGGTGAAAGAAGCCCAGTAAGGGCGGATGCGGCGATATGCACTTACCGTGGTGATATTCGACGTGACGCCCGTGGGACTTGGCTAAGCCGGCGTTCGATCTGAGCTGAAGAGTTAGAAATCGCACATAAGAAACTTGTTCGCATTTCAAACTAACATTTGAAATATTGACACCAATAAGATATCCGGGTATGGTACTCCTAGTAGGTTGGCGGAAGCACGCCAGCACGCCGGCGCGCCCTTCGGCAACCTGCGAGAAAGGATCGATACGATGAAGAAGCTGCTCATTAGCGCCTTCGCCGTGGCTCTGGCTGCGGCGATTATTCTATTGACGCCGTCCCCAATGCTCGCTGATCAGTACGAGACGTGTACGGCGGAACAATGCAGCATGCCCGGAGAGTCGCTTAATTGCGGCTGGCAGCCCACCAGGCAGCCCGACAACGAGTACGGATACTGCATTTGTCATTTACCGAATCCCACAAACAACCCCTGCCCACTTTACTCCAATCCATAGCCAGGAGTTCCTACCCATAACCTCCGGCGGAGGAGCGGGGCGGTCGGCCCTTAGGAAGGAGCAGGCGAAATTCGTGCCCGCTTCTCCGCGTAGAGGTGTCCCGTAGCAGCACCTGATTGACAGAAGGATGGCAGAATCTATGCGACTGTGGACTAAGTCTGGGGACGCTTCACGGAGCTGGGCCGGGAGGAGAAGCCTCATCGGTGTCGCGCTTCTGCTCGTCCTCCTTTTGTCCGTGGTAGCCGCGCTGGGGAGACAGCTGTTCCTGGAGGTGCGGGCCTTCAGGCACCTTCGGCGGGTGGCAGAGGCCGAGAACAACACCAGTCCGCTCGCTCAGTTGTCTGGCTATCGGAAAGATGGCAGCATAAGCCTCGCCTCCCTCAGCCCGGGGAGGAGCCAGCACCTCTTGGCGTTCGTAGCGCATCCAGGGAGAAGCCCTATGGAGGCGAGGCTCTACCTGGATGAGGTCGACTGGCTGCGGAGTCGGGGTGTTCTGCCGCTGGCCGTGTGCAGCGGAACGGCCTGTACGAGTCAGGGGGCCGGCGGCGTCTCGGGAAGTGGATCCGCCGAAGTGACGTATGCGGGCTACATGGGAATGAAGGCGGTCGCAGATGCTGACGCCAGCGGCATGATCTTGTTGCTGCGTGCCGACAATTGGGCCGTCGAAAAAAGACTTCGCCGGCCGGCTTCGGCGGCGGAGCTGGAGGGAGCCCTCGGAGAGGTCCTAAAGCGATGAAAGAACGCTCGCCGCTTTATATTCCTTGCGTGGTTCTACTTGCGCTCAGCGTAACACTTCTGATCGCCGTGCTGGCAGTGAGGTTTCTGGCGTGGCGTGGCGGGCCCGAAGGCTCTCACATTGCCCCGGCAGCCGGTGTCGCGATATCCCAGGGGTTCGTGTCGCCCGGAGATGCAGGCAGAGCTCCGTGCCATTTGGTGCGCTTCGCGCGCAAAGGGTGCCATTGGTGCGCCCGCAGGTTCTCCGGTGGATACGACAAGTTGGAGGAGGCGGCGCTGCGGAGCGGGTGCGACAGCTTCGTCGTGCTTCCTTACAGCGACGATTTGCCGCCCGACGGTCCGCATGTGCCGCAGGAGATTTTGCTCAGTGCGGTCTCTTATGATTTCGCCGCCTCGACCCCCTTCCGCGGGACGCCGTCCACCGCCCTTGCTGGGCGTGATTGGAAAGTGCTTTGGTACGAGAGCGGCGTCGTATCGCCCCAGCGCGCGGCAACCGCGATTGCGCGGCTGCGAGTGTACCTCTCCCACTGAACTGACCGGGGCTGGTTACACGCTGAGATCGCTCCCATCCCGTTCAGTATAGGTTCCAGGACACCCGGGATAACTCGCCGGCCAACACCGGACGCAACAAGTTACAGAATGTTACTGACTTGCATCACAATCAGTTATGGGCCTGGCCGGGGACGACGTTGAGGCGGTCGTTCGCCATCGGTCGGGCGGTTGAGGCGGGCGCGTTCGACAGCTTGGCCATGAGGCTCCCCCCGTCAACCTACTGTCCCGCATAGGGCTGGCTCCTCTCCTGCCTCCCTGGGTCTTGCCGCCCGGCCCCCAAATGGGCAACGTGAGCAAGATCTTCGCCAGCGTCTTTGGCCATCCCTGTTTCCCCTCCAAAACTCAAACCAGCCGCCGTAAACTGGAGTGGTAACGGTAAAAGAAAGTGAGACGCAGCCGAACACGAACGGGGAAAGCGCTTCCCGGGAACCTGAAGGGCGGGCCGCGCGCCGCTGATATCGGATCGCCTCCCTTGGCGATGCGCCCGGCGATGAAACATGCCTTGCTGCTGGCGATAGTAATCGCGGGCGCCCTTGCGGCTTACGCGAATTCGTTCCGCGCGCCGCTCTTGCTCGATAACGAGGAGGTCATCCTCGAAGACGCCCGCGTCCATGCGGTGACGCCGGAGCACGTCCAGCAGATTCTGACCAGCGGGTATTGGGAGATCAACAATACGGGGCTGTATCGTCCGCTGACCACGCTCTCGATCCTCCTCAACTACGCGGAATTCGGCGATGGCGCCGACCCAGCGGGCTACCATTGGTTGAACTTCCTTTTGCATGCCCTGAATATCGTACTGGTGTACGCTCTGGGTTTGGCGGTTTTCGATCGAGCTCCGGCAGCCCTGCTGCTGAGCGCCTTTTGGGGGCTGCATCCCGTCCTGACGGAATCGGTGACCAACATTGTTGGCCGGGCCGACACGCTGGCCGCCTTCTCGGTGCTGGCCGCGCTGCTGTGCCACCGGAAGGCGCTCGCTGCCAGTGGTGTGTGGAAGGGTTGGTGGCTGGCGGCAATCGGGGCCGCCGCCGCGATCGGCGTTTTCTCGAAGGAAAGCGCCATCGTGCTGGTGGCGATGCTCGCGGTCTACGACTTCACGCTCGGGCGAAGCGCGTCCTGGCGATCCCGCGTACCCAGCTATGCGGCTGCGGTTGTCCCGTGCCTGGTCTACCTATATGTGCGCTCGCGGGTGTTCGCCGACGCATCTCCGCCGGACATGCCATACGTCGAGAACCCGCTGCTGGGCGCTGGCTTCTGGACCGCACGGATCACAGCCATCAAGGTGATGGGCCGCTATCTTGGACTGCTGGTGTGGCCGGCGCGGCTGTCGTGGGATTACAGCTATAATCAGGTACCGCTATTCGGCTGGCGCCTGCGCAGCTGGGCGGACTGGGAGGCTGTTGCCGCCCTGGCCGGCTGTGCGGCTGCTGCGGTTCTCGCCGTCCGTTCCTGGCGCAGCCGGAAGCCGGTTCTGTTCGGCGTGGCCTTTTTCTTCGCCGCCATCCTGCCCACCTCGAATCTCCTGGTTCGGATTGGCACCATCATGGCGGAACGCTTCCTCTATCTTCCGTCGCTTGGTTTTGCGGTCGTCGCGGTATGGGTTCTTGAGGCGCTCTGGCGGCGTTTGCCGGCAGGGAGGCCTGCGTACCGTTACGTCGCGGGCTTGGGCCTCGCTGTGCTGCTGATCGCGATGGCCACCCGCACCTACGCCCGAAACGGCGACTGGCTAGACCCACAGCGGCTCTGGGTGAGCGGC
>Ga0187862_10001585_pt1 | contig 23796 bp, 18 predicted proteins | sample June2016WEW_10_1_FD_133003 | JGI IMG/M metagenome (GOLD analysis project Ga0187862, IMG submission 133003) | Peatland microbial communities from SPRUCE experiment site at the Marcell Experimental Forest, Minnesota, USA - June2016WEW_10_150 | ecosystem: Environmental > Terrestrial > Soil >...
ACTCAACCAAACGAAAACCGTCTTTCCAGGTTCCCAATTGCGCCTGCACCACTCCATTCGGGAGGCATCTTGACGCAAAAAGCGGACATTTTGATTGACCCCTATGTCAGGAGTTCTGGAATCTGGTACGCTTTCAGCGACTCCGCCGTCCCGTCGAAGGGACCGGGCAGGATTTCCGGGGAACCGTTGGGTGGGTCCGCCGCAAAAGCGCTCGCAATGCTAACCGCGGGCACAGTTGCCGCCAGGGTTTTGATCGCCGTTCGCCGGTTCATGAACATAACATTTCCTTTCGTTTTGATTTGATGCCAGTTGAGTTGGGATTTAGTTCGGTTGACACCGAAGCCGCCAGGAGTGCCAACGATGAGCCAGATTGGATTATTTTCATAGTTCGCCTGAGCTGACTGTAACGGATCTTATGTGTATTTTTCCTGAAGGACATCAAGATTCAAGATATTTGTTGTTGGCTGGAATTTAGAATGTGTTAAAACAGGAACCATGAACACCAAACTCCAATACCTCGTCCTTCTCCTTGCCCTTGGCGCCGCCGAACGCAGTCGGGCCGGAAATCCCATTCCCGAGACTTCCGTCCCCACCGTCATTGTCAACACCAAGTCCGAACCAGTCACGGCCGGGAAATTCCAGCCAACCTGGGATTCGCTCAAGCAGTACCAGGCGCCGGAATGGTTCCGCGATGCCAAGTTCGGCATCTGGGCGCATTGGGGTCCGCAATGCGCGCCGGAAGACAGCGACTGGTACGCGCGCAACATGTATATTCAAGGCCACAAGCAAAATGTTTACCACCTCGCCCACTACGGCCCGCCTTCCCAATTTGGATTCAAGGACGTCATTCACACCTGGAAAGCCGAGAATTTTGACCCGGAAAAACTCGTGGCTCTCTACAAACGAACCGGCGCGCAGTACTTTGTCGCGCTTGCCAACCACCACGACAATTTCGATCTCTGGGACAGCAAGTATCAGCCCTGGAATGCCGTAAAGATTGGCCCGCAGAAAGACCTCATCGCCGGTTGGGCCAAGGCCGCGCATGATCAAGGCCTGCCTTTTGGCGTCAGCATCCATGCCTCCCATGCGTGGAGTTGGTATGAAATCGCCCAAAGCGCCGACACAACCGGCCCTCTGGCGGGTGTTCCTTACGATGGGAAGCTGACCAAGGCCGATGGCAAAGGCAAATGGTGGGACGGCCTCGACCCGCAGGATCTATATGAACAGCGCCACACGCCCAGCCCTAACTATGCCAATGCCAACGCCATCCACAGCCGGTGGGATTGGAATAATGGCGTGAGCCTCCCCGATCAGGCCTACTGCGACAAATTTTACAACCGCACGGTTGACCTGATGCACACATACAAGCCCGACTTGATCTACTTTGACGACGACGCCCTGCCGCTCTGGCCGGTTAGCGATGCAGGGTTGAAAATTGCCGCCGAGTTTTACAACTTCAGCATGAAACAGCATGACGGCAAACTGGAGGCGGTGATTCTCGGCAAGCAACTCAACGACGAAGAGCGCAAGTGCATTGTCTGGGATCTCGAACGAGGGGCGGCCAACCGGATTGAGCCGCTTCCCTGGGAGACGGACACCTGCATTGGCAACTGGCATTACGAGCGGGCACTCTATGACGACAATCGCTACAAAAACGCCGCGACCGTCATCCGCCTGCTGGCCGACATCGTCAGCAAAAACGGCAATCTCCTGCTCAACATCCCCGTTCGCAGCGACGGCACGATTGATGACAAGGAGGAGGCGGTGCTGCAAGGCATCGCCGCCTGGATGGATGTGAACAAGGAATGCATTTTCGGCACCCGCCCGTGGAAGGTTTTTGGAGAAGGCCCGGCCTCGGAAGGACCGGCAGGCCAGGCGGGCAACTTCACCGAAGGCAAGGGCAAGCCGTTCACCGCCGATGACGCGCGTTTTACCACCAAAGGCGGGATGCTCTATGCCATCTCTCTGGGCGCGCCGAAAAAGGATTTGCAAATCAAGTCAATGGGCACAGCGGCGAAATTGTTGGACCGGCCCATCAGCAACATCACGCTCCTGGGCAGTGATGAAAAAGTGCAATGGTCGCAGGCCGCGGAGGCACTGACCATCAAAGCGCCGGCAAAATCACCCAACGACATCGCCATCGTTTTCAAGGTGTATGGGACAGTGCGGCAGCCGTCTGCTCCCTTCCCGGATGCCACAGGTGTGGTTCCACAGTAAATCCCAACAGAGAATTTGTCCGCCATGAAGACTCCGTTCACACGCCGTAAATTCCTGAAAACATCGGCGTTCGGCATTGCCGCCGGTGTGGGCGCGCCTTTGTGGCAATCACATTCCCGTGCGGCGGTTTCATCGCCGCCCGCTAGCCCGGCTCCCGTCCCGATCACGCCTGGCCCGTTCCAGCCGACCCGGGAATCGCTCAAACAGTACCAGTGTCCGGAGTGGTTTCGCGACGCGAAGTTCGGCATCTGGGCGCACTGGGGGCCGCAGTCGGCTCCCGAGATGGGTGACTGGTACGCCCGGAACATGTACATTCAGGGGAACCGCCAGTACAACTACCACGTCAAAACCTACGGCCACCCGTCCAAGTTCGGCTACAAGGACGTGATCCCGACCTGGAAGGCGGAGAACTTCGACCCGGACTATCTGTTGGGACTCTACCGGAAGGCCGGGGCGAAGTTCTTCGTCAGCATGGGGGTGCATCACGATAACTTCGACCTCTGGAACTCGAAGCATCAGCCGCGTTGGAACGCGGTCGCCACCGGACCGAAGAAGAACATTGCGCTTATGTTCAAGGAGGCGGCGTTGAAGCAGGGCCTGCGCTTTGGGGTCAGCCAGCACTTGCACGCCAGCTACGAATGGATGGCGACCTGCTTTGGGAGTGACAGCGCCGGCCCGTTGGCCGGCGTGCCCTACGACGGGAACGACCCGCAGTACGCCGACCTTTACCACGAGAAGCACGAACCGGCGGCGCAGGCGGGGGATGTCAGCAAGGTGCCGGAATCGTGGAAGCGGCAGTATCTGCTGCGTCTCCAGGACCTGATAGACCAATTGCAGCCGGATCTGATGTATCACGACGGGGTGATCCGGTTCGAGCAGTACGGGCTGAAATTGGTGGCGCATTTGTATAATCAGAGCGCGGCGTGGCACGGCGGCAAGGTGGAGGCGGTGTACACTTCCAAGGGGTTGGAGGACTGCCAGGCCGGCACCGCGGTGCTCGACTTCGAGCGGGGAATCGCAGAGGGCATCTGGCCCAATCCCTTCCAGACCGACACCTGCATCGCCAACTGGCACTACGACCGGGACGCCCGCTACCGGACGCCAAAGGAGTGCATTGACCTGCTGGTCAACACCGTCAGCCGCAATGGCACCTTGCTGCTGAATTTCCCGCTCAAATCGGACGGGACGCTCGATTCGACGGAGAGGGGAATTCTCTCCGAAATCACGGCGTGGATGGCGGTCAACAGCGAAGGCATCCACGGCACCCGCCCGTGGAAGATTTGCGGCGAAGGCCCCAGCCTCGAGGGAGCCGTCAGGGACACCAGCGCTTTCAAGCCGTTGCCGCCCATCCCGGACACCTCGCCGGGCGCCACGCGATCCGCTGGTGCGCGCGACAGCGGCAACAAGCCGTTCACGGCGCAGGATGTGCGATTCACGACGAAGGATGGCGCGCTCTACGCGTTCGTGATGGGCTGGCCGGAATCGCCGAAGGCCTTGATAAAAGCTCTTGCAAGCAATTCACCGCAGGTCGCCGGCAGGAAAGTTGCCGGGGTATCGTTGCTCGGTTACGGTGGCGAACTTGAATGGTCGCAAACCGCCGATGGACTCGCCGTCAAGCTGCCGCAGGAAGCCTCGGGCAAACACGCGGTGACATTGCGCATCAAAGGTCTGCTCGCATGAAGTTATGAAAATGAAGCAATGCTTTTTCTTTTTCAGGGCGCCTCGGCGTCGTTGGTGCGGCGCGGGAATGACGTTATTGTTGCTTGCTGGTATAAGGGCCGACATTGCCAGTGCCCAAACTCCAGAACGGCCCCCTACCGCTCAGCAGCCCACCCAACCGTCTCCTCCTGCGGACGATCCGAATCGTCTTCCCGGCATCCCGCAGTCCCCCCCGCGGACCAATTCCGGGGCCGACGCCCAAGGCAGAAGCAACGCTCGATCGGGTGCGGCAACCAGGACTACTAATTATGATGAATCCAAGGCCAATCCCTATACTCTTCCCGATCCGCTGGTCTTGAAGAACGGCCAGCCGGTCAAGGATGCCGGCGCCTGGTGGAATCAGCGCCGCCCGGAAATACTGGAAGATCTCCGCGCACAAATGTATGGACGAATTCCAGAAAACACGCCCAAGGTGACTTGGGAAGTCACCGCCACCAACGCCGGAGCTGCTGGGGGAACAGCCATCAAGAAGACCGTGGTCGGCCACATAGATAATTCGCGCTATCCCAGTGCCAATCCCAGAATCAACGTGACCCTGTACACCCCGTCCAAAGCCGTCGCCCCGGTGCCGCTGATCCTGGTCCTCGTCGCCGGTCCCGGGGGTTACGGCGCTCCGCGCCCCGGCGCCGCCCCGGCCAACCAGCCGGAGCCTCCGCCCGGCAGTCCGCTCTATCAACTCCTGGGCATCGGCTGGGGTTACGCGACGATGGAAGTCGGCCCGATTCAAAACGATTACAGCGGCGGGTTAACGTCCGGCATTATTGGTTTGATGTCCGATGGCAAACCGAGAAAGCCCGATGATTGGGGCGCTTTGTCAGCGTGGGCGTGGGGCGCCAGCCGCGTCCTGGATTATTTTGAGACCGACAAATCCGTGGATGCCAAACAAGCGGGAATTGAAGGCCATTCCCGCTACGGCAAGGCGGCTCTTTTGGCCGCCGCGCTGGATCCGCGCTGGGCGATTGTGTTCCCCAGTTGCTCCGGTGAGGGCGGCGCCAAACCGTCGCGGCGAAATTGGGGCGAGGCTTTGGATAACGTCGCCTCTTCGCATTGGTTCGCCGGCAATTTCCGAAAATATGCCGGACATTGGAACGATCTGCCAGTGGACGCCAACGAATTGATCGCCCTGGTCGCGCCTCGCCCGGTCTTCCTCAACGGCGGCACCGGGGACCAATGGGCCGATCCGCACGGCGCGTTCCTCGCCGCCTTCTCCGCCGGGCCGGTTTATCGCCTCCTCGGCAAGAAGGACTTGGGATCAACGGAAATGCCCGCCCCCGACACGGCGTTGACTTCGGGGGAATTGGCCTTTCGCTACCACGCCGGCCCGCACAGCGATGCTCCCGACTGGCCGGCCTTTCTACAGTTTGCGCAACGATACCTCAAAACGCCCGGCAGCCCGCCATCCGCTCCTTGATTGGCTGCGATAGATCAATAATTCCCCATGAAAACACTCTTCGCCCCGCGCGGCTTGCTCGCGGCTGCTTTTCTTTCCGCGGCCCTGGCCGCGGCGTCCCTCCGCGCCGCCGATGGCCCGAATTTGACCGCCAGTGACCTCCGCTTCACTACTAAAGGTGACCTGTTGTATGCGGTGATTCTGGGCAGGCCGGAAGGCGGCAAAGTGACCATCAAGGCCCTGGCCTCCAAATCGGCCCATTATCCCGGTGAGATTGGGAGCATTCAGATGCTGGGTTCGCCCGCGAAACTCGAATTTGCCGGCGAAGAAAACGCGTTGACGGTAACAGTCTCCGGAAATGGAACTTCCATTTTCGCGAATGCGTTGAAGGTTATTCCAAAAGCATGAACCGCCTCTTATGAAGCCCAGAATCGGACTCCCAACCGCTTCAAGGCTGGTCGCGCTGTTCCTGGTGACTTGGTTCTGTCCGCCGTTCCCGGCACGCGCAGAGACCAAGAACCTCGAACTGGCCCAATTCAAGGATCCCCCGGGCGAGTACCGCGGCATCCATTGGCAGGGGTTTAATCTGAACAGGCCCTCGGAAGCCGGCATCCGCGCCGGGATCCAAGCGGCGGCGACCAACGGGGCGTGGGGATCGTTTGAGCTTGGCCTCAGCGTCGGTGGCGCCACGACCGGATTGTCGGAGGGTTATTTGCGCGGATCACGGCGCGGGGCGAGCGACCAGGGCGTGGCCTACCTCAGCGAGGAGTACTTCCATTTTTACCGGATGGCCATCGAGGAGGGCCAGCGGATCGGCTTTCCCGACAGCATGATCTACGACGAATTGGGCTATCCCGCCGGCATCGCGGGCGGGCTGTTTTATTCCAAGTATCCGGAGCTTGCGGGAAAGAGCATTGAATTCAAGGAAACCAATGTCGCCGGCCCGGCCAATGTGCGGCTCACCTTTCCCAAGCCCCTCTTCCTCGGCGCCGTGATGATGAACACGAATACCTTCGAGCGCATTGACGTCAGCAACCGCAAGACGGACCAGAACACCCTGGCGTGCGAGGTCCCGAACGGGAACTGGAAAGTCATGGCGTTCTACCTCGACGACACCTTCCGCCCGGCCTCGGTCAAAGGCGGGGCCGTGGATTATCTGGATCGCGACGCGGTGGCCAAATATATCGCCATCAATTTCGACCCTTACTATGCACACCTCAAAGAGTTCTTCGGGACGGTGATCAAGCGGACCTTCTATGACGAGCCTGCCATGAGTTATGTGGACGGACGCCTGTGGACCCCGAACTTCAACCGGGAATTCGAGAATAAATACGGCTGCTCGCCGATGACGAATTATCCGGCGTTGTGGTATGACATCGGCCCGGACACCGCCGCCGCGCGCAACGCGCTGTTTGGCTTCCGCGCCGAACTCTTCGCCTCCAACTACATCGGCCAGGTGGCCGCTTGGTGCGAGCAACATGGCGTCAAGATGGCCGGGCACCAGGACCAGGAGGAAATCCGCAACCCGGTGGCCGTGAGCGGCGATCTGATGAAAGTGTTCGAGCACCAGCAGGTTCCCGGCATTGACAACATTTACTACCCTGGCGAGTCCGTCATCTCCTACAAGATCGTCACTTCGGCGGCCTTTAACTACGACCGGCCCGAGTGCATCGCCGAGACGTATGCGGCCTACCGCACGATGACTCCGACCCTCGCGATGCGGACAGCCATGGACCAGTTCGCCCTGGGCATAAACATGCAGATGGACGCCCGTCCGCGCGAAATGGACCGCAATATCGGGACCTTCATCGGCCGCATGAGCTATATGTTGCGCGGCGGCCGGCATGTGGCGGACGTGGCCATGCTCTATCCGATCGCCTCCCTTCAGGCCGACTACAACTTTTTTGCCAAGCGCAATCCCGGAAGCCAGTCCGGTGGCACCGTGCCGGGGGCAAATAATTACATGGATCTTGGTCTCATGCTCTCTCACTCCCTGCGCGTGGACTACACGTTTCTGCACCCGGAGGTCCTCCTGGCCCGTTGTAGCTTCGAGCAGGGGAGACTTGTGCTCAACAACAAGGAAAACCGCGAGGAGTTCCGTGTCCTGATCCTGCCAGCCGGCGATACGCTCTCCGCCGATACCGCCAAAAAACTGCTCGACTTCTATCGTGGCGGCGGCGCCATCATCGCCACCCTCAAGCTTCCGGCCCAATCCGCCGAATTCGGGCGCGACCAGGAAGTTCAGGCCATGACGGCGGAGGTGTTTGGAACCTCGTTCGACGATTCCAAGAGCTTCTTTTTGAAGACTAACAGTGCCGGCGGGCGCGGCATTTTCGTGCCGCAACCCGACATCACAATCCTGAACAACATCCTCAAGGACGTGGACCCGGTTCGCGACGTGGACATCCAGGAGCCGCCCATGTGGCCGGTGAAGCTGGAGACGAGTTACGACGGCGCCCTGACCTACATCCACAAGGTAAAGGACGGACACGACATTTATTTCTTTTCCAACTCGTCGGACAACCCGGTGGACACGAAAGTCGTGCTGCGGGGCGACAAGAACCTGACGATCTGGAACCCGCACACCGGCGAGCGGGAGAACGCCGAGGCCGCCAAATCCGAGGTCGCCGGCCAAGCGGTGACGATCGTGCATCTGGTCCTCCCGCCGGTCAGGTCCACGTTCTTCGTCCAGCAATAGGACTGATCGGCACTTGGCTCCAGCCGTGCGGCAGCACTGGCGTCCGAGACGCGCCATTCTCGCATAAAAGTAACATCCTATCCAACACCAAACAACCGCACGCTTGCAATAATCGCGCTTCTCTTACATTATCCTTGAAATCCACAACCCAGACAGGAGTTCTCCATGCGCCATGCCATTCTTACCACCCTGCTCATCCTCTCCGCCTCCGCCGCCTTCACCGCTGGCATCCCTCCCGTTCCCGCGCCCCTCGATTTCCCACTCCCTAAACTCCTCCCCGCCGGAAGGGACTTCCCGATCACCGACTTCGGCGCCATCCCCGATGGCAAGACCCTCAACACCACTACCATCCAGAAAGCCATTGACGCCTGCTCCGCCGCCGGCGGCGGCACCGTCGTCATCCCGCGCACCGATCACGGCAGCGTTTATATGTCCGGGGCCATCTTCCTCAAAAAAGGTGCCAGCCTCCGCATAGAAAAAGACGCCGTTCTCAAAGCATGGCTTGACCCCGCCCAATACCCCATCATAGATACCCGCTTTGAAGGCACCGAACGGCCTTTCATGTCCGCCTTCCTCAACGCCACCAACCTCGACGGCATCACCGTCTCCGGCGAAGGCACCCTCGACGGCTCCGGCGACCAATGGCTCAACGTCATCACCAAGGGACCTCGCGCAGGCCGTGTTGGTCGCGCCGGCTCGATCCTCCCGGTCAGCACACCCGCTCCCGCCCCCATCCCCGAAGTCATTGCCCCCACGCCCCCTCTTCAAACCGTGTTCACCGCCCCTCGCACCGTCCTCACCCCCACCCCGGATAACCCGCCGCCACTCCAGCTTGTTAGCGCCGGCTCAAACCGACCGCGTCTCGCCCTCTTCAGCAACTGCACTAACACCGCGATAAAGGGCTTGCACCTCCAGAACCAGGCGGTTTGGTGCCTTCACATCCTTTATTGCTCCGATTTTCTGGTTGACAATGTGACGATCCTCGACCCCACTCACACAGTTCCCTCCTCGGATGGCATTGATATAGACTCCTCACGCTGGGTCCGCGTGAACAAAACCACCATCTCCGTCAACGACGACTGCATCTCCATCAAGTCCGGCAAAGATGCCGACGGTCGCCGTGTCAACCGCGCCTGCGAAGATATTCTCATCGTCAACTCCCACATGGCCGAAGGCCAGGGCGGCGTGGCCATGGGATCGGAAGTCTCCGGCACGATCCGCAACGTCGAAGTCCGCGACACTCTCGTGGACTCGGGCAACTGGGCTCCCATCCGCTTCAAATCCCAGGATACCCGGGGCGGCACCGTCGAGAACATCGTTTACCGCAATCTGAAAATCGCCAATGTCCGACAGGTTTTCGACTTCAATCTCAATTGGTCCGCCACCAGCCGTTCCGGCCCGCGCATGCCCACCACCGTCAAGAATATCTACATCATCAACGTCACCGGCACCGCTTCCGGCGGCGGCTCCATCGTCGGCCTCCCCGACTCCCCTGTCACCGACATTTTGTTCCGAGACTGCGACTTCACCTGCGGAACCCCGGTACGCTTCATCAACACCGCCAACCTCGACACCGCCGGCCTGAAGATTACCCTGCTCAACGGTCGCGCGGCTTTCACCTCCACCAATTCCACACCCAACACCCAAGACAGTCCCAATATCCCAGGAACCCAAACGCAACCAGGCTTGCAAAATCCTTGAATTGGCACAAGATGGCCAACAGCCTCAAGAAACATGTGAACAGAGGAACAGACTATGGAGAATACTCTTGACCAACACTCAATTCCATCCCCGCCGTCCTCCCAGCAAGGCCGGCTGGCTTGCTGGATCCTCAAGCCGCTGGCGCTGGCGACAGGCGCGGCGCTGCTGATGAGTTCGGGCCCGCTCCGGGCCGCCGCCTCGCCGGTCACAGTCCGGGAGGAGAACACGGTTATTCCCACCTACTTGGCGGGAGCGCCCGAGCCCAACCCGATGTTCTACTTCGGGCAGTCATCCCAGGGGGCACAGGCCCCTTCTTATCCGTACCCGATGTATGACGTACTGACGGGCATCCAGGCGGACAAGACCTATAAAATAGTCTGGATCGAGAACGAGTACCTCCGGATTGGCATTCCGCCGGGGATCGGGGGGCGCATCTTGGAGGGGTTGGACAAGACCGACAACTACAATTTCGTTTATCGCCAACATGTCATCAAACCGGTGCTCATCAGCATCCTGGGCGCGTGGATATCCGGCGGGGTGGAGTGGAACATACCGCACCACCATCGCGCCACCACCTTCGAGCCGGTGCAGTACACAGTGGAAAACAACGCGGACGGCAGCAAGACCGTCTGGGTGGGCGAGTTGGAATTGCGGCAACGCATGCGGTGGGCGGTGGGTTACACGCTCCGACCCGGCAAGTCCTATCTGGAGGCGAAATTGCGGATTCTCAATCGTGAGCCAGAAGCCAACACCATGCTTTGCTTCGCCAACGTGGCGGTTCATGTCAATGACAACTACCAGATCATCTTCCCGCCCAGCACCCAGTTCGGCACCGGCCACTCGAAGACCACGTTCCAAAGATGGCCGGTTGACGACTCGGGTGTGGATATCAGTTGGTATAAAAACCACCCAACCTCAGGCTCGGTGTTCGCCTGGAACTACGCGGACGATTTCTTTGCCGGCTATGACCACGGCAAAGAGGCGGGCATTATGAGCATCGCGGACCATAACGTGGTGCCGGGCAAGAAGTTTTTCACTTGGGGCACACGGGACACCTCGTGGAGAGACGCTCTGACTGATTCGGACGGCCCCTATATCGAGTTGATGGCCGGGGCTTACTCGGACAACCAGCCCGACTATAGCTGGCTGCAGCCTTACGAAGTGAGGTCCTTCTCCATGAACTGGTATCCGTTCAGGGGCATTGGCGGTGTCAAACAGGCCAACCTGGAGGCGGCCGTGAATCTCGAAGTGACCAACAATACGGCGACCGTGGGCTTCTGCACCACCTCCGCCCATCCCGAGGCGAAAATGATGCTCAAGGCCGGACAGAAAGTCCTGCTCGAGGAGACGGCGGCGATCAGCCCCGGCAAACCTTACCTGAAGCAGGTGCCCGTTCCAGCCGGCACCGACCCGCACGATCTCCTGGCGTCGCTTTCCAGCGGTGGCCAAGAACTGGTGTCCTACTCGCCGATTCGCCTGCAGCCCCTGCCGATGCCCAAACCAGTGGCCAGTCCGGCCGCTCCGGAGGAGATCAAGACCACCGAAGAACTCTACCTGATCGGTCTGCGCGCCTGGCAGTTTCACTCCCCGAATGTGGATCCCAATCCCTATTGGGAAGAAGCTCTTCGCCGGGATGCGTGCGATACGCGGGTCAACACCACCCTGGGTATGATCGCCTTTAGGCAGGCCCGGTACGAAGACGCTGAGAAGTACCTGCGCAAGGCGCTGGAGCGGCTGACCGATCAGTACACCTCGCCCAAGGATGTCGAGGCTGAGTATTACTTGGGCGCCACGCTCAAGGCGGAGGGGAAGACCGACGAAGCCTACACGCATTTGTTCAGGGCCACCTGGGGCGATGCCTGGAAGGCCCCCGCTTACTACGCCCTGGCGGAGATCGCCACCGAGCGCGGCAACATGCAGGGGGCGCTCGAATTGACGGAGCGCTCGATCAGCGCGAATGCGGCCAACATCCGGGCGCAGAATTTGAAGGCGGCTCTGTTGCGCCACTTGGGGCGGCCCAACGAAGCCCTGCAGGCGTTGGCCACGGCGCACGACTCCGACCCGCTGGACGTGCGCTCCATGGCGGAACGCTGGCTGGCTTCCAAAAGCGCAGCGGCGGCGAAGACTCTAGCCTCGACAATGAATGACAATCCGGCAACAGCGGAGGAGACGGCGGCCGAGTACTTCGACGCGGGCCTCTGGCAGGATGGGACGGATGTTCTGCTGCAAATGACCGCGGCGGCTCCGAACAAATCCAAGATCAATTCGATGGTCTTCTACTACCTCGCATATTTCGCCGACAAGATGGGACAGCCGCAAAAGTCATCCGAATATGGCAAGCTGGCGATGACGATGCCTCCTGACTACGTGTTTCCTTTTGAAAAGGAGGCCGTCGAGGTCCTCGGGCGGGCCATGAAGGCAAATCCCGGCGACTCACGCGCGCCTTACTACTTGGGGAATCTGCTCTATGACTGGCAGCCCGAGGAAGCCACCCGGCAGTGGGAGGCGTCTGCTGCGCTCGACCCCTCGTTCTCGATCGTTCACCGCAATTTGGCGGTCGCCTACTCCCACAACAAATCGGGGAAAGACCTTGACAAGGCCATCGCCGAGTTGGAGAAGGCGGTTTCTTGCAACCCCACCTACGCCATGCATTTCAAAGAGCTGGCCGATTTGTATGAACAGGCCGGCACTCCCATGGAAAAGAGACTTCAGGTTATTGAGAAAAGCCCGGAGGTGGTTGCGCAGAGGGATGATGCCCAGTACCGCGCCATCGCCGTCAAAGTGGCCATGGGCAAGTATGACGATGCCATCCAGATGATGACGGGGCGGCACTTCGCCGTCTCGGAAGGAGCCAACCTCGACGTGGGTTCACACTGGACGGAGGCCCACATCCTTCGCGGCCGCCAACTGATCTCAGACAAACGGTTCACCGAGGCCATCGCTGACTTCCAGGCCGCCGTCATGCTGCCCACCAATTTCCCGGGTGGTGGCGGTCCTGGCGGCGCTGCCCGCCGTGTGGAAATTGCCTACTGGACCGGAATCGCCTGCGAAGGAATGGGCGACAACACGAAAGCTGCCGCGTCCTGGACCAACGGGACGTCATCCGTTCAGGCCGGAGCAGGCCGGCGCGGCGGGGGAGGGAGGGGTGCCGGCGCACGCGGTGCCCGCGGCGGTGGCGGCGGCGCCACGGCAGAAACCTTCTACCAAGCGCTGTGCTTTCAGAAACTGGGTGACACCGAAAGAGCCAGGACCATGTTCCAGAGCCTTGTTGAGTCCGGACAGACGCTGCTCGATCAACCGCAGTCTGCCCCGGCTGATGGGCGGGGTGGAGGTCGTGGTGGAAGAGGCGGGCCGCCGCAGTCACCGGGTGCGCGGATCGCCTCAGCGCACTACACGCTCGGCCTCGGTTACCTGGGACTTAACGACTTGGCGAAAGCGAAGGAGGAGTTCAGCCAAGCGGTCGCGCTCGATCCCGATCTGGTGGGCGCCAGAACGGCCTTGGCTTCAATCAAACGTTGAAACGGTTGTCAGGCTGGCATCATGGCGCAAACGACGCGTTTGCTCCAACAGAATTCAGCGCAGGCCTCATGCTCAGAGTCTCGGACACCGGCACTGCTGCGCCTTCGGGATACCGATGAAGCGTGTAAGCAGATCTTCCAGCAACTCAAAGGAACCGCGGATGGCGTTCATCCCAGTTCCAATCTCATGCGCCCAAAGCGACCTGTGGCGGGTTGAACTTCCAGCAGGCGGTGGATTGTCTTGGCCTCGACCCCGGTTGCCTCTGAAAGGCGCTGGGCCGCCCGGCCGGTGGGCGCACAGAGCAGGCAGCTCACTTTTTTGGCCCGCAGGATCAGCAGGATGTTTCTGACTAAGGTTGTTTTGCCGACGCCCGGGCCGCCCGTGATGACCAGGGCCCGGCTCGTTAAAGCCAGCTTGAGCGCCTCCCGTTGGCTGGGCGCTAGCTCTTTGCCTGTTTTTTGCTGGCACCAAACAACCGCCTTCTCGAAATCAATTTCCGGGAATGTGACCGGTGAACTGGCAAGATTTCTAATCCGGCCCGCAATAATTTCCTCCGCCCGTTTCAATGACGGCAAGAACAGCAATTCCTGCCCAGCAATATTCTCCTGCACCAAGTCCCCATTGGCCAGGGTCCGCTCCAATGCCTGGGATATGATTTTCTCGTCCACTAGGAGCAACTTGCCCGCATCCTCTTTGAGCAGATCCACGGGCAATGCACAGTGGCCCTCCCCAGTCGCCTCCAGCAAAACGTGGTTCAGGCCGGCGCAGGCACGAATCAACGAATCGACGGGGATGCCGATCTTTTGGGCGATCTGGTCAGCCGTCTTGAAGCCGATGCCGTGAATGTCCTTGGCCAAACAATAAGGGTCGTTGCGGACTTTTTCGAAAGCCTCCTCACCGTATGTCTTGTAAATCCGCACCGCCCTGCTCGTGCTGAGCCCGTTGGAATGCAGGAAAAGCATGATGCCGCGGATGATCTTTTGCTCCTCCCACGCCTCTTTGATCCGTTTCCGCCGCTTTGGCCCAATACCGTCCACATCCTCCAGCTTGGCAGACTCTTTTTCAATAATGTCGAAAACACCCTCGCCAAACCTGTCCACCAGTTTTTTGGCATAGATGGGGCCGATCCCTTTGACCATTCCGCTGCCCAAGTACTTTTCGATGCCCTCCTTCGTCGTTGGTGCCGTGCTGTTGAGCATATCGGCCCTGAACTGCTGACCATATTCCTTGTCCTGAACCCATCGCCCTTGAGCCGTGATCCATTCCCCAGCACTGACGGATGCCAGAGAGCCAACCACCGTAACCAAATCGCGGTGGCCTTTGGCTTTGACCTTGAGCACAGCCCAACCATTCTCTTCATTGTGGAAAGTGATCCTTTCGATTAAACCCGAAAGGCTCTCCGGCAATGTTGTGGATGCGCTTTGCACCAGGGCCGTGATTGTGGGGTGCAAGGAGGGCGGTGGCAAGTGCCTCATCCCAACCGTTTGGCCACCACTCCGCATTTCGGCTTCGACGCCTGGCCCGCTGTTCGTGTAAACAATTGCCGTGATTGGGAAAATCATATCAGGGGGCCAAACCGGCGCTGACCGGGCTGCACTGGATTTCGCCATCCAGCATGACGAATTCGCCCACTATCAAGGTGCATCCGAATAATTTTTGACCCAGCCTTCTCTCAAAACTATGCTTCCTTGATGAACGAGAGAAACCGGGATACGCCCGCCACAGCTTGCGCCCGTGGCCAGTTGCAAACGTCGCTGCCGAGGTCCTCCGCTGATTAGATTTGTGACCGAAATCGTCGTGAATCTTCCAGCAACAAAGCCAGTCCATTTTGTCCAGGTGCGCGAGTTGGTGGAGTTTGTACTGCGGCAGGGCGATCTCGGCTCGCAGAGTCAGTTCGTCGGGCCGGACCGCTCGCTCGCGGGAATCCGGGGCCATCAAACAATCCAACGCTCACGACCGACGGGATACAAGACAGAAGTTCCTGGCGAGCATTCCGTGGAGACCGATGAATTCACTCTGCAAATCCGGGGACGCATCGACGGTGTCCTGTCCATGCCCCGGGAGGTGTTGCTGGAGGAAATAAAAACCGTGCAGGGGACATGGAATCATCAGGCCGATCCGCTGCATTGGGCGCAGGCCAAGTTCTATGGCTTCATCCATGCCCGCAACTGCGCCTTGGATCATCTGGTCATTCAACTGACGTACCTGGAGTTGGCCACTGGCGCGGTGTCAGAGTTGCGCCAGCCTTTTTCATTCGCCGAACTATCCGATTTCTTTACCGCGACCACGGCCATTTATCTGGACTGGCTGCGCGAACATCACCAGTGGTGCCAAGAACGGGACCGGTCCATCCGCGCCCTGGCCTTTCCCTTCCCGGCTTATCGTCCCGGACAGCGAGATCTGGCCGTCGCCACTTACCGGGTGCTGGTCAATGGCGGACGGCTGTTCGTGACCGCCCCCACCGGCATCGGTAAGACAATAAGCACCCCTGACCGTGGGACGCGGTCGGGTCGAGCAGGCTGGCCAATAGCGGTGAGTGCAGGAGCGTCTCCCGGCGCTCAACCGGCAGTACTCGAAAAATGTTGAAACGGGGTGCATGAAGAAGCTCATTTTCAAGACGGCTCCTTCGTAATGCGGAAATATCCTTGCGCAAGCGGCTGAAAAAGCCCGCAACGTCCGCGTACCCCTCCGCCTCCGCTGCCCTGTTTTTGTCCACGAGAGCGCGGTAGCCACTAAAATACTTGGTAAAGGAACGCTTGGTCCGGGTGTTCATGGGCTGAGAGTATGGGCGGCACACTGGAAATGCAATGACGGCTCCTCCTGCCGGAACTCTACGCGCACTGCCCACTCCACGTCCGCCGCACTGATACAACGCTTCGCATTGGGACGAACTCCGGCGAATCTTACCTCCAGCCGTGGATCAGATCATTAAATCATCTCCGCAGTCGGGCTGCGCCATTTGTTTAGGGCGCAAACGAACAGGATGTGAAGCCGGGTATTCACCTGATGACGAAAACTTGGCCTGCCGGGACCTGGGATGTCAACCTGGAAGGCGGGTTGGAAAAGGCCAGTGGGGTCAACCTGCCAAAAAAACCATACCCCGCCGTAATGCCGTGTATCGACGGTTCCGTTGAACTCATTTTAGAACAGAGAGCCGAGTCGATCGTTTATGACTTCCAATCAAGGTGTGTCTGCCACAACCGAGGTTAAGGCTCTTTATGGATTCATTTCCGGTTCAAGGATCATGTTGATAATCACGAACATGGCAGGGTAAAGGCTCTAATAAATCTCAATCCGATTTGTGCCATGAAACTCAATCAGATGCAGCGCGCAGGCGAGATGAACAACTCCCTTGGCCCTGCGTTTGCCGCAATGTTGGTAAACACCTGCCACGACATCACCGAAGGTCAATGGCTGTGTTTTGGGCCGGACTTTGCTGTGGGAGATTGGCTCAATTTTCATAATGCGATTGTCTTGCAACCTTGGAAGCATGAGGCTTGCCATCCCCAGAATTGAGACGACTTTTTTTCAATTCCCAAACGCGGTCGGGCAAATCGGTTTTTGAAGAGATGGTCGCGGCGTGTCATCCGCCCAAATGATGCTTGAGACAGGCGACCATCTCCTTCAGCACGAACGGCTTGGCCAGAAAAGGGTACCCCCAGAACCGCCCCCCCACTCGCCTCCACTTCTCCTTTCGTGATGGCCGCGGCCAGAAAGACAATCGGCACGCCTTTCAATTTGGGATTTGCCTGAAAACAACCGACCAAATCCCAGCCGTCCAGACCCGGCATCTTCACATCCAGCAGGATTAAGTGAGGCAGAAACTTCTCCGCTGCGTCAATCGCGGCCTTGGGGTCATTTTCCTCCCTGACCTCGTAATCGTTGGTCCCTTCCAGGTAAAGTTTCGCCAGCCGGGTGCTGCTGGCTTGGTCGTCCACAGCCAGAATGCGTTTTTTCTCAGTTTTCATGTTCATGTTAATGTGCAGAAAAAAACGCTCGGCCGAAATGGGTCGTTCACCCCATCGACGAACTGAGGCAACTGACGCAACTTGACGATATGAGTATATGAAGAACTCTCGAAAACAGACGAATTTGACGAAAGCAGCCCGTTTCGTCCTCCATAGTCTCGGTCACGGCCAACCTCATATAGCGGGAGCCATTTCCACCGCTGTTCGCAGTTACCAAGTCAAAGAGCACGATCTCTGGATGCGCATTCAATCGACCGGCCACTGAATCGCCGGGGCCAAGCGAGGGCGGCCGGCGAAAGTATTAACGCCGCCCTGTTGCTTGTCCGCATTGAAACGAGAACGATTACAGCACCCGTGGGCCAAATCAAACACCCTGGCCGCTCCCGCAATCCAAATTGAAGAACTGTTCCGTCCCGCCAAAGTTGCCGACAATGTTAAACTTGCCGATCGGTTCTCTTTTGGCGGTGGTGTGGGCGGCTCGTGTGCTGGCAAAACTTGCGCCTTGGCTCGATAGTTTTGTCCAAAGACCTTTGCTGGTCAGGAATTCCCGGGTCGCCGCGTTTTCGATGAGGATGTTCATGCAACACAATCACATATAAACACTAATAACACAAGTTAATCCTACGGATATTAAACCTCCCTCACCACCGCCTCATGCCAGAACAGGGACAGCCACTCCCTCGCATCTGCATGGTCCTCCTTCGATCCTCCCCTCAGTTCGAGTTTGCCGTCCAGCCATTTGACCAGTTTTGCCCACCCAATATCGCAATCACCTCGCCTTCCTCCTTGTGGTCTGGGAATAGATTTCTGATTTGGATGGTCTCCTGTTGATTACATCTGAGCTTCCTGAGCAATGGCCCCGGTTTCCAATGTCCGCAAATGTGACGGTCGGTTTCATCGCGCACCGCTTTTTGCGGCACGTTGAAGAACCCAACTGGCGAGGCTTCTGACAAATGGAAAGCCGTTATCAAAGTCGCGCTTTCCACGGCGGCGCGACAAGTCGCAACCTTGGGACGGATGATTTCAATCCCTTTGGGATTGGCCTGATGGAGTGCCAAAGGTAAATTCCACCAGAACACTGCGCACGGGGTTGGATTCCGATTCCACCGCCCTGGACTGATTCACCGAAACATCCAGCGCGAAAAGATGGGTGGCGGGATCAAATGTCTCATGGTCAGACGTTCCATTTTGAACGGACACCTTCGGCTTTATGGTGGCATAACCACGCAACTCGATGGTCTTTTCCGACCGGGCGAAAAGAACTGTGCTAGAGAGCCTGCCGGGTTCGTCTTTCAGCCGACTGATTCGTTGCTTGCCGGTGGAAACAAATTTTCCGCTGTCGCCAAAAAAGGCGGCACCGCTCGCTCCAATGGGCGCAACGATGCAGGAACGCGCTCCATTCGGAGGCAGGGTGATTTCGAAGATCTGGTCTGACGGCAATGGTGTGGCTGTCCCGGAGGCGCTTTCGTAAACGCAAACCTGGCCTTTGCAGCCAAGTTCGCCGGGGTTGAATCGCGCCGTCCTGGCCTCCGTCCGGTTGCGGTTGAAGACGAAAAGATAGCTGGTGCGCAGGCCATCGTGATCGGTGGCTGCGGCGGCCAGCACCGGTTCGCCGCTCTTGGAGGCATCCGTGATGTAGCATTGGTCCAGCGGCAAGCAGGGAACGTCGGGTTTCACGATCACGCCGTCGGCGCGAACCGCTTTGAAAATGTTAGCCTTGTCTTCCTTGCCGATGGGATCACCAATGCCCACCGCGCCTCCGGAAAGTGTGGCAAGGAGAAAGTTGTTGGTCTCGGAGCTGGCGAAAACGTCCGACCACGGCCAGATACCCATGGCAGCGGCCAGGCGGGAGGTGTAGAGGAAAGAGTTCCAACGGGTTTGGCTGAACCGGTCGTCGCTGACGCGGATGGTTGTCAAATTGTCATATTGACTGCCCGCCATGAAAAAACACGGATAAGGCATGCAGTATTGCAGGGTCATGCCGCGCTCGCGGCAGGCGCGGGCCATTTCACGCAGGAATGTCTCGCCGGTATCCACCGTGGATCTGAATTCCGGGGAAAATGTGTAGATGCGATCCAGCCAGTCCTGTTCATAGGTCACGACGCCGGAGGAGTTCAGGTAGCCGGCAATGTCGTCCCACCATTTGGGGTCCACGGCCGCCACGCCGGAAATCCGGTACTTCTCGTGATAAGGACTGGCGGGATCAATCCAGCGGTTGTGCGTTGCCAGTGGCAGGCCGATGGACTTCTGAAATTCGGCCAATCCGTTTGGGAACAGAAACGGGTGCGCCTTGTATTCGAGCAACCCGCCGTAGCGGTTCCATTCGCCGGCCGGCAATTTGGGCTGTTTGGTTGTTCCAATTCTCCCGGAGGCGTCGGCGAACGTCTTGGAATACCACCAACTGTCCAATTGCAGGCAATGCAGCGGGATTTCCTCCTGCCGGTAATGGGCCACGAGTGCTTGCAAGGTGCCAGCGTAACCTTGGTTGGTGTCGTAATTGTAATAGTAAGTCGCGCCGTTGTCGGTCCAATATGAAAAATATTTTAGCAGATCATCGGCATCATTGGCTGGGCGTTTCGCCCCGCGAAGGGTGTTGAGCGATTGACCCCACAAATCCCAGGTGCGATTGATGCCTTGGCCGAAGGCCAGAATCGTCTGCTGCGAAAATCCTTGCGGCAGGTTGCGCAACTTAGGGTTGTATCCGCTGGCGGCGCGGGTGTGGCCGTCCCCGAACATGCTGGCCACCAGGAAATGGGATGCGGGCGAGACAAGAAGCGCCTCGGATTTATCATTGAAGAACAGCCAAGGCGTGGAGCACTCGTTCGCTTTGAACGCGGGTGGCGCAAAGGTTTGCTGCTGGTAGCTGAAGACATGCAGACCAGAGGGCAATCCGCTGAAATCTGGAAACGGCACGGGCGGGTCTTGGCGGGGGGCCGCACACGTGTCGGAAAAGAGGACCAGCGGTTTTTCCTCGTAAACCCTAATGCTCCCGGTCATTGGCAGAGCGCCATCCATCCAACCAAATTCCACTTGACGATAGCCGCCGAGGGCGTCGGCCCCCTGGGATGGTTCCGCGGGAGTGCCGGGCGACGACAAATGGCCGGAGAATACCCAGTCGGGGTCGCGATAACTAATCTGGTAAGAACCGGTTTTTTCTTCCCATGTTAATTTCACCGAGCCATTGGGCGCCGACAATTCCCCTCCCAAGGCCGCCAGGCTCGTTTGCAAGGCCAGGAGTCCGGCAATTGTTTTTCGCATCGCTCTCATAAGTTAAGACGATTGTCCTATTTTCGCCTGAGAAGGCGAGGCGTCAATGAGGATTCCTGGCGGCACTCGTCCGAAAGACCACTTGGTTATTCCTGAACAATCGCCTCGGTCCTCTCCTGCAACGTCTCAAGAGCATCACAGCGAACTTTGACCGCCCACCAATGATTCCATGATTTTGAAGGCAGGGCTTCCAACTCCTTCAAAGCCGAATCCGCCTCCCCCAACCTCAACCAGTATTCAGCGCTCTTGATTCGGAGGAGGTGGAGAGGGAGAGCCGGCCTGCCCCATCTGGCGAATTCGCGTATCCCGCAGGAATGTACTCCTCGATCAATTCTCCTTCAACCCCAGGGCCTTGGCGACTACCGCGTCCACCACCGGCTGGCCATTCACGATTCTGCGGTTGAGACCAAAGCCCTCGTCCCAGCCCCATACCGCCCAGCCGATGTGGCTGGCGGCGAGCACCTCTCCGAAGTCGCGGAACCAGTTGGCCCGGTGCTCGGGCTCGCTGTACGGGGGATAGACTCCGAACTCGCCGCAATAGAGCGTGACCTGGTTTTTGGCGCCCCACTCGATGCCCTCACGGAAACGGGCGGCCAGCTTCTCCTTGTTCCAGCGCTCGTTACCGTAGGTCTCCACCATTTTCCTGGACGCGGGCGACGCTTCCAAGGCGGGCAGCAGCGGCGCCACCGCTTCGGGACTGGAGGGGTAGGGCACGCCGCGCAGAGGCTTCACGCTATCGCCATCCCAAGTGGCTCCTTGGTGCGTAAAAATGAATGGATCGTAGCAGTGGAAGGAATAAATCACGTTGCTGTCCGGGAGCAGCTTCAGCTTGTTCAGCCCGTCAATGCCGCCCCAGTCGGGACCGGAAGTGACGATGGTGTGCTGCGGCGCATTTTGCCGGATGACGGCGGCCAGGCGGGCATTCAGGGTATTCCACTCCTCCTCGCGCCGGTCGAACACGGGCTCGTTGATGATTTCCAGGATGGTGAGTTCCGGGTCGAACCGGGAGAGCCGCGCGGCCAGCAATCCCCAGAACCGGACAAAGGCATTTTGCCAGGCCGGGTCAAGTTCTACGGCGCGGTCTTCGTTATGAATGTCCACCATGACCAGCAGGCCGGCGTGGTGAAACCGCGCGATGGCCGCTTCCAGGTATTTGGCGCGGTCCTCCCGCAGGTCGCCGGTGGTCGGATTCATGATGACCGTAGGCGCGATGCACAAGCGGACGTGCTTGAGCCCCAGGCGGGCCATCAACACCGCCTCGGCCTCCGGGATATAGCCGCTGAAATGTTCGGCGGATTCATTGCGGGGAAAGCGGAACCAGCCGCAGACATTGGCGCCGGTGGCCAGATGTTCCAGGCGCCGGCCAGGCAGAGAGGGCACAAGGGCGGCAGCGGGCAAAGAAATGGAGGCCAAGCTGCCGGTGGCAAGCGCAGTCAGGCGCAAAAAGTCGCGGCGGTTGATGGGAGGCAGATTCATCATACCCCATCCTTGCCATAACTTCGCCCAAAGCGCACTTCGATTCTCTGTCAACACGGGTAAATGGAGCGCATCGACAGGGCCAATTGGAGAGATTCCCTCTCCTCGGTCCCGCTCCTCACTTCTCCATCAAATCATCCCAGGAGCATCCCAAGGCGGTTTTGATCCTCTTGGCCGTGGTGATCAGGATGTTGATTTCCCCGGCCTCGATCCGTTGCACATTACGGATGTTGATGTCCACTTTTTCGGCCAACTTCTCCTGCGAGAGGTGCCGGGCGCTGCGTTGACGGCGCACGTTCTGGCCGAACTGCTTGATAAATTTCTCCATTGGGAGCGGCACAATGGAGCCATATTTGCCATAGATTGGGCTTGACGGTTACGACGCTGTACAGCGTAATGTGCAGCGCAACACGTCGGGAATTAGAAGAAAGGCTTTTGCATGAGCTTTTTTAATGTGTTCACTGGGGAGTCGGAAGGGCGGTTGGCCGCTCGGAGCCGCCTTCGGCGGAGGGGCCATGAATGACCAAACCCCAAACGACTATTACCAGACTTTGGGAATCCGGTCTGACGCCGACCTCGACGCAATAAAGCGCGCATATCGAAAACGGGCCATGGAATGTCATCCTGACCGGGGTGGCAGTCATGAGGCAATGTTGCTCATTAACGAAGCATTCCAAATCCTCTCAAATCCCGAGACTCGATCCCGGTATGATGCGGTTCGAACTGGCCAAGCCAGCCAGCAGGCTGATGCTGACAGAAATCGCGCCCGGGAAAGTGCAGGGAATTACCCGCGTGACTGGACCAGCTTCCAGACCTGGCTTGACGCGATTTACAACGACTTTGCACGCGCCAACTATAATCCTCACGAACCTGTCGGGAAAAGTGTCAGCGGCCAGACTTTTAAGTTCATTGGTGGTTTTACTGGTCTCATGGTCGGTATCGGAGTTGTCGTGCTAATTGTTTACTGCATTTGCTGTAGCTCCGGATCGAACCCGGACTCGGACACCTCGAATACAGACTCACATTGGAACGGCCTGTTCGTATGGCTGGCCGCAAAGTTCGCATTTATCGGGATAAAAGAGGTGATGATTGTAGGCATGTGCGTTGCACTGGCGTTCCACAAAGCCATCCGCCGCGAAGCGGCTCTCCTTGGTCAATTTGCCGGTGAGCATGCCGGAAGAGAGCGGCAGACGCGCCAGAATATTTGCTGACCGCGGTAGGCATCCCGGCCAACCGCATCATACTTTCGGATCTGTGCCCCAACAGCATCGTCAAGCGCATCGTCGCTGATAACCGTCGGCAGGACGACAGCCGTCAGCCCGTCAAAGACCGAGCGCCCATCTTTTGCAGATATGTGGAGCACCCGGTCGTCGAGGAATGGACTTGGAGACGCAACACGGAAAGTTGGTCGGAATGCATTGTTGTCCTGGGCTCCATTGCCGAACATGGGCTGCTCCGTCTCTTGATCAGCGGGGGAGCGAAAATTACCTGCCATGTGCCGCCGGTAATTCCGCCCAACCTGAGCCATTCCATCCCTCCCTGCTGGGTTGACCGTCCCGCCGACCCTGGCAGAAATCTGCGGTATTGGTTGGAGCCTGGCAGATGGTGGACGATTTCGATACCGGGAAGAAATATACGGCTGCTTCCCATATACCACCCTGTCCGAATGGACGATAACGATCCTGGTTACGAACGGACTGCCCAAGCACTGGCCGCCAGGGGTGCAGGACAAAATTCTTCGTTAAGCAGACAGGCTGAGGGTGTCATTGCGTTTGGCGTGTTGATTGAGCCGGTGTTTCCAGAACTCGTCCAAGCGTCGGCTGCTGTGGATGCAGCGCAAG
>Ga0187862_10001588_pt1 | contig 23795 bp, 15 predicted proteins | sample June2016WEW_10_1_FD_133003 | JGI IMG/M metagenome (GOLD analysis project Ga0187862, IMG submission 133003) | Peatland microbial communities from SPRUCE experiment site at the Marcell Experimental Forest, Minnesota, USA - June2016WEW_10_150 | ecosystem: Environmental > Terrestrial > Soil >...
GCCCGCGCCGCCCCCGCGACCGCCGCCCTGCGCGCCCGACTCGCGCACCGACACCTTGCTGCCTGGGCGAAGCTGATTCTGTCCGTCGGCAACAACCATCTCGCCCTCACTCAAACCCTTGTCGACAACCGCCAGATCGCCGGCAGGCGAGACGGCCTCCACCGGCCGCACGGTGACGGTCTGGTCAGTGCCGATGACGTAGACGAAGGTGCCGTCGGGGCCGCGCTGCAGGGTCGAGGCGGGCACCACCAGCGCGCCCTTGCGCGTGGTGAGCAGCAGGCGCGCCTTGACGAACTGGTTGGGCCACAGGTGGCGCTCGGGGTTGGGCACGATGGCCTTCAGGCGCAGGGTCGAGGTGGCCTGGTTGATCTGGTTGTCGATGAGTTCGAGTTCGCCCTTGCCCAGTGCGGTCGCGCCATCGCGTCCGTACACCTCGACAGCGAGCTTACCGTGCGCCATCTGGTCGCTGATGCGCGGCAGTTCGTCCTGCGGCAGGTTGAAGATCACGGCCACGGGATCGAGTTGCGTGACCACCACGATGCCGCCCGGATCAGCGGCGTGCACCACGTTGCCGGGATCGACCAGACGCACGCCGGTGACCCCGTCCACCGGCGAGGTGATGCGGGCGTAGTCCAGATTCAGCCGTGCGCTCTCGATGGCCGCCTGGTCGATGCGGACCGCGCCGTCGGTCTGACCGGCGATGGCCTGATCGCTATCGAGCTGCTGCTGGGCGATGAGCTTCTTGCCCACCAGTTCCTTGTCGCGCTTCACCACCAGATTCGCGTTTTCTAGCTGGGCCCGGTCGCGCGCCAGCGCGCCCTCGGCCTGGTGCAGTTGAACCTGGAACGGCCGCGGATCGATCTGGGCCAACACCTCACCCTTGCGCACCGCTTGACCCTCGCTGAACAGAACCTGGACCAGCCGGCCGTCCACCAGGGAGCGGACCGTCACCGTCTTGTAGGCCACCACGTTGCCGATGCCTTCCAGGTAAACCGGCACGTCGCGCCGGACCACGGTGGCCGGCAGCACGGGCACTGGTCGCGCCGCACGCGGCTCGGCGGCCGCGGTTGACTTGCCTGAACCGCACGCCGACCAGGCACACAGGGCAACAATCCCGGCTGCCGCCAGGAGCTTCACCCGCACGATCCGGAAGTCAATGGCCAGCGACCAAGAGATAGGCTGCGCGTACAAGAAACCTCGGGACTTTCTCCGGTCAGTATCCCCAGCAAGAGGACCAACCGGCCAATTCCCTTGAGAAACTACCCGACGCGTCCGGTTTGTCAACGGGGCAATCTGGTGCAGCAAGGTCTGAATTCAATCTCGGCCGCGCCCAGGTCCGGAGATGCCAACCCGGCCCCGCAGTACGTCGCAGGCGAGGCGCAGGGTGCGGCTCGATGCTGACTTGCGGCCTCCGACCTCGTGAAGCGCAGCGGACGCACACAGGTTGCGTGCCAGCAGCCACAACTGGCGAGCCCGACGGCGCCGCGCGAGCGACATGCGAGACGCAGACGAGGCGCAGTCGCCCGATCGCCCAGTCTTATGCATGCGACCGTTTTCATCGCACGCAGGAATCTGCACGTCTCCCGGCAACCAGCGCCAATTTCGCGCCACAGGCAACGCCTGCGGATCCTTGTGATTGCAGTTTGCCGGACCCCGCCTGAGCCACGCCAGGTGCTTGCGTCGCATGTTGTATCCTCTGATGACGTCCGACGTGACAATAGTCATGGCCGTGTTGCAGGGGTGTTGCAGCCCAGTAAAGTTGTGTGAATCAGGCTGCAGCCGTCACTGGCCTACCCGTGCAGGCCGCAATCATTCGACTTCGGACGTGGATGGCAGGTCAGCGATGTCCGCCGCCGTGGCCCCCGCCGTGCCCACCGCCGAACCCACCACGCGAGCCACCGCCAGACCCGCCGTGAAATCCGCCGCCAGTGCTGCCGCGGAATCCGCTGACAGCGCGATACCCGCCGCCGACGCTGCCGCGGAATCCGCCCCCGACGCTGCCGCGATACCCAGCGCCGACGCTCCCGCGATAGCCGCCAGCGGAACCACCGCGATAGCCACCGCCGACGCCGCCGCGATAGCCGCCGCCGTATCCGCCGCGGTATCCGCCCCAACCATACCCGCCCCGGTACAAACCACGATACCAGCCGAAGCCGAGGGGACCGCGGACGCCAAAGTAGGGATAGGGCCCCCAGCCCCAAACCCATGGCGCCGCCAGCCACATCCATCCGTAGCTGGGGTAGTACGCATACGAATAGGGATAGGCGTCGTTGGCCGTGCCTTCGTAGGTGTACTGGTTCCCGTACGGCATCCAGATCCAGCCGTACTGGCTGGTGTAGACCCACTGGCCCCCTTCCGCCGCCTGGCCTGCGGGTGCGGGCTGCTGCATCTGAGGCTGGGCCTGGCCCTGAGCTTGAACCGGTGGTGCCGGCGGCTGCTGTGGCGGCGCAGGCGGCTGCATATCGGGCGCCGACGTGGGCGGCTGTACCGACTGGGGCGGAGAGCCAGTCTGGGAAGCTGAAACCTGGCCCGTCGAATCCCCGACGACGGTCACATCCTGGGCCCGGGCAACGCCTGTGCCCAGAAGCAAGAAACAAAGGCATGCAGTCAGCTTGGTTTTCATAGCACCACCTCTGGGTGGGACGATCGTGTCCTCGTGTCTATTCTACGACAGATCCTATTAATGGTTCATGGAATCACCATCGAACAGGTGACAACTGCGAAGCGAGGCATCAGACCCGCGAGCGCCCTCTGACGCGCGCGAGGCTCTTGTCGCTGCCAGTCAGCAAGAAGCCAATTCCTCGAAGAACCGCAAGTCGCGAGACCGTTTTGCTCTCTTCGGGCCCCCATTAGAGCAATCATGCCCCCGGCCACTTCAAGGCTGTCACGGTTGAGCCGAAGGAAGGTCTTGCGCTCCTCACTGCGAAAGCTCCTGGGTCTCGTCACGGTAGCTGCCGTTTTGCTCGGTGGAAGTCTGCGCGCAAGCGCGACGACGTACATCTTCTCGACGTTCACGGGCGACGACGCCGTCGGCATGAAGCTGTCCATCTACACCTCGACCGACTCGATCAACTTCACCCTGCTGTCCGCCACCGGATTCGGCGGCAACACCAGCTACATCCGCGATCCCAGCATTATGAAGTACAGCGACGGGAAATACTACGTCACCTACACAGATCCGGAAACCGCCAACTGCTGCACTCCGGAGGACCATTTCGGCATTGCGGTTAGCTCGGACCTGATTAACTGGACCAACCTGACGACCGTGAGCGCAGGCGTGGCGGATGTCTCGCGCACCTGGGCGCCGGAATGGTTTGTCGAAGGCGACGGCACCATCAGGATCATCGCCAATATCGACACGGGGAACGAACTCCCCAATTTTCAACAGTATGTCTTCACCGCCCAAGACAGCACGTTGACATCCTGGAGTGGGCCAACCGAGCTTGGCATTGCAACGAACTACATCGACACATTCATCGCCAAGCTTGGCACCACCTATCACGCATTCCTCAAGAACGACGGAACGCGATATCTCGAGCACGCTACCGCAGAGAACCTAACCGGTCCCTGGACGTTCGTAGGCACGGGCGACTGGGCCGGATGGGGATCCGGACTGGAAGGACCGGCCATCGTCCAGCTAGACGATGGGCAATACAGAATGTACGTGGACCCGCAGCAAGGAGGTGTTCCCTACCAATATATGACCAGTTCCGATCTGAACACCTGGTCCGCGAAGACGAGCATGCCCGGCGCTGCGGGAGCTGTCGTCCGACACGGCACGATCATCAGAGACACGACGGGGTTCGGGTCCAATGGATTCCTCACGGCCGCGGGTGGCTCCTCGGGCACAGGTGGCTCGACCGGGGCGGGTGGCTCCTCGGGCACCGGCGGTTCAACCGGCGCAGCCGGCTCGACCAGTGCGGCCGGCTCCTCGGGCGTGGGCGGCTCGACAACAAGGGGTGGCGCCACGGCCACCGGCGGCTCGACGGCGGCTGCCGGCTCGGGTGCCGGGGGCTCGAAAGCGACTACTGGCTCCTCGGGCACAGGTGGCTCGATCGGAAACGGGGGATCGAAAACGACTGCTGGCTCGACGAGCACAACCGGCACTACTGGTGGTACCACAGGCGGAGCCGGTGGAAGCACGGCCGGCGCCGACGGAGGCGGCGGATCGGCAGCGGGCGGCGCCAGCGCAGAAACCGTCGACGCGGGCGTCGCGGCAGCGGGATCGACCGACACCGGGAGCATCGCCGCTGGCGGCGGCAGCGTCGCGGCCCCGGATGCAGCGATTTCAACCGGCGGCGCTGCCGGAACGACCGACATAGGCATGGCAGGCACCTGGGCTTCGGGCGAAGCCGGAAACGGGCGGAGCACCAGCGCCGCTGGCGGGACAACCGCGACGGGAGGCACACCTGACGCGGAAGCAGGGGCGCGGGCTGCCGCGACTGCCTCAGGCTGTGGCTGTGCGCTCAACCGCGGGTCATCGTCAACTCGAAGGTCGGAATGGCTGCTGTTTGCTCTGGTCGCGTTGGTCGTGCATTTCCGTCGGCGGCATCGGTAGCAGCGTTCTTTCCATTTCGCAGACAAGCCGACGCTCAAATGTTCGTGGTCGGCTCTGGCTAGTATGTTTTCGCTGCGCCGTGAGTGGCCTGGCCCGTCAGCGACGGCCAGCTACTCTGGTTTCCTAGTCGGATTTTTGAACCCGATCCTGCGGCGTCGTGCCCCTGTTGTTGCTGTAGCAATTTGCCGATGAGTACGGAAACCGACATGCACACACACCGATCCAAGCAGTTCGCAGCCACTTCTAGCCGAATTCTTCGGGTGTCAATGACCGAGGTCGTAGGAATTGGGTTGACCGTGTTTTGTCTGGGCGCAGCCGGCTGCAGTTCCGGCGGTTCCAATCCCGCAGCCGACGCCGCAGCGGGGAGCGCGAGTTCCGGCGGAAGCGGCGGCGGCGCGCGGACCACACCTGATTCCGGCGGCGGCGCGGGTACACCAGAAACGGGTGGCTCCGGCACGGCCGGAGGCACAGCGGGCGCGGCGGCGGGCGCGAGTGCGTCCAGCGCCGCAGGCGGCCAGATTGCGATCGGCGCCAGCGTGACGACCGGCAGCGGGGCAGGCACCACTGGAAGCGCGGGCGCCAGCGGTGGCGCGACTGGAGGCGGTGGCGCGACCGCAGGCGCTGGCGCGGGCGGGAAGACTGGCGCAGGCGGTTCCAGCGCGGCAGGTGGCCAGAGCGCCACGGGGGGCACCGCGGGGACAGCAGGAACAAATAGTGCGGCTGGATCGACAAGCGCGGGTGGCAAGTCAAGTTCGAGCGGTGGCAGCGTGACCGGGGGAACCACAAGCCTAGGTGGCTCGACCGCAACCGGCGGCACCAGCGCGCCCGTTTCGGGTAATCGCCAGAGCCTCAACTTCAATCAGTCGTGGAAATTCAAGCTGGGCGACTCCACCGGCGCACAGGCGAACAGCTACGACGATTCGTCGTGGTCCACGGTCGGGTTGCCCCACTCGTTCAGCCTGCCCTACTTCCTGTCATCGCAGTTCTACGTCGGTTACGGCTGGTACCGCAAGCATTTCACTGTGCCGGCGGCATGGTCGGGCCTACGGGTGTTTCTGGAATTTGAAGGGGCGTTTCAAGACGCCCAAATCTATGTGAATGACACGTTGATCGGCGAACATCTCGGTGGCTACATAGGATTCTCCTATGACGTCACCAGCGCTGTCGTGACCGGCGACAATGTAGTTGCCGTGCGCTTGAACAACAACTGGAATGCGCAACTGGCGCCGCGGGCTGGCGAACACACCTTCTCCGGCGGCCTCTACCGCGACGTCCACCTGGTAGTGACCGATCCCCTGCACGTCACCTGGTACGGCACCTTTGTCACGACGCCGACCATCTCGGCTTCGTCAGCCACGGTAAACATCCAGACAGAAATTCGCAACGACAATGCAACTAGCAAGACTTGCACGCTGAAGACCGACATTGTGGACGCCAACGGTGCCACCGTGACAACTGTGTCGTCGACACAGGTCGTGGCTGCCAACAGCACGGTGACGGTCGAACAAACGACGCCGGCCATCGCCAATCCTTCGCTTTGGCACCCCGATCATCCGACGCTGTACAGCGCGGTGAGCACGGTTTCCGACGGCACGACCAACGTGGACAGCTACTCCACCACGTTTGGCTTCCGCTGGATAAGTTGGTCGGCAACCACCGGGTTTTCCCTGAACGGATCGCATTACTACTTTCACGGCGCGGATGTCCATCAGGACCACGCCGGCTGGGGCGATGGTGTGACCAATGCCGGGTTCTTGCGCGACGTGAAGATGGTCAAAGACGCCGGATTCAACTTCGTACGCGGCTCGCACTATCCCAAGGATCCGGCATTCGGCGATGCCTGCGACCAGCTTGGCGTGCTGTTCTGGTCGGAAAACAACTTCTGGGGCTACGGCGGAGCCACCGGCGAGGGCTCCTGGAGCACGGCTGGCGCCTATCCCAACAATGCCAGTGACCAGGCCGCCTTCGAGACCAGCGTGACGGACAGCCTGACCGCGATGATCCGCGTCCACCGCAATCACCCGAGCATCGTGGCGTGGAGCATGTGCAACGAGGTCTTCAATACCGCGACTGCCACCTTGCCGTTGATGAGTGCCCTGTTGGCCAAGGCAGTCGCACTCACCCATCAACTCGATCCGACCCGCCCGGCGGGCATCGGCGGGGCGCAACGTCCCGAGGGCAGCGGGCGCATTGACAAGATCGGCGACGTGGCTGGCTACAACGGTGACGGCGCCACCCTCTCTGAATTCCAGAATCCGGGCATTCCCAATCTGGTGACGGAATACGGCAGTGTCTCTGCCACCCGACCGGGCGTCTACGATCCCGGGTGGGGCGATCTGAGCACCACGCTCACCAATGGGCTCCCCACAGAATACGCCTGGCGCAGCGGTCAGGCTCTCTGGTGCACCTTCGATCACGGCAGTATTGGCGGCAGCAAACTGGAGACCATGGGCATTGTGGACTACTTCCGGCTGCCCAAACGGGCCTGGTACTGGTATCGCAACGCCTACGCCAGCGTACCGCCTCCAACCTGGCCGACCAGCGGCACGCCGGCAGCTTTGCAACTCACTGCTGACAAGACCAGTCTCTCGGCGGTGGACGGCACTGACGATGCGCAACTCACCGTCACGGTCTTGGACAGCAAGGGAAACGCCATCAACAACAATGTGGTGGTCACTCTGACCATCACCTCAGGACCAGGTGAATTTCCAACTGGAACCAGCATCACATTCACCCCGGAATCAAGCAGTGACCAATCGGACATTGCCATCGCCGATGGCAAGGCCGCGATCGAATTCCGGAGTTACTACGCTGGGACGAGCGTCATCACCGCGACGTCGTCTGGATTGACCCCGGCAACCATCACGATTACGTCGAATGGCAGCCCGGCGTGGGTTGCCGGCGTCACCCTGCCGACTGCGGCGCGACCATACACGCGCTACACCGGTCCTTGATCCGCGGAGCAGCCAGCGGCGCACCCGCAACGAAAACAGGAGACAGACACAATGACGTTCCGTCGGAACAGGATTCCTCGTGAGCATGAAGCGCGCATCGTCGCGCTTTGGGCTGTCCCTATTCTTCTCGTGTCGGTGACATCGTCCGCCCAGACCCTGACCATGCAGCAGCTCCTGAGCAATCACATCGAGCAGCGATTCGGGATGTTCATCCATTACAATATGAACACCTACTACTACGGCTGGGCGGAGGATCGGGTAGATCCCAAAACCTTTGCGCCTCCGGCCGGCGACTGCCACACCTTCACCGACCAGTGGGCCACGGCGGCAAAGTCGGCGGGCATGAAGTTCGGAGTTCTCACCACCAAGCACCACGACGGCTTCGCCATCTGGCCCTCGAAGGCGGTTCCGCCGACGACGTCGCCCTATGGCACCGTTCCCTATACCATCGCACAGAGTGCTGTCCCGACCATGGACGTGGTCAAGTGCTACGTCGACTCCTTCCGCGCCCAGGGACTCGACCCTGACCTCTACTTCTCGATCTGGGATCCCAACAATGGCATCGGGTCGCAAGCGGGGCACAACACTGACCCGGGCCCGGTCGACTGGAACGTGGTGGGAACCTACATCACGACTCAGATCACGGAGCTGCTGACCAATTACGGGGACATCCCTGTATTTGTGTTCGACGGCTACGCTTGGCTGACTGGACACCAACAGATTCCCTACCAGAAGATCCGCGCCCTGGTGCGCCAGCTACAGCCGAACACCATTATCATCGACCACAACGGTGGGGTGCCCTGGGAAGTGGACGTGGAATATTTCGAGGAGCCGCTCGGGGTGACGGTACCGTCGGGAAATGTCACGGCCGGGGCGCAAGGCCAGACCATTGCCAAGGACAAGAACTGGTTCTGGAGAAGTACCCAAGCCGCCGCCGGCTATCTGTCAGCCTCGAGCATAGCCAACGAGATCAAGGGCACCGAATCCAACTACACCAACTTCATCCTCGATTGTCCGCCCAATCTGCAGGGATTGCTCGACGATCCGGTGGTGACGACCCTCGGCCAGGTGCCGCAGTACTGGACACCGAACACCGCAAGGGCTCCTCTGCCGCAGCAGCAACCCAAAATCGAGACGCCCCTTACTGCGGTCTTGGCCACTGCGACCAGCGGGACTGCTGCGCTGGCAATTGACGGCTACAACGATTCGATCAAGGGCGTGAACAACACCTTGCATAGCAACAAGGGGGAGAGCCTGTGGACTCCGACTGGCGCCCTGCCCCAGTCGCTAACGCTCAATCTTGGCACGAGCTACGACAACATCGACATGCTGGAGTATCTGCCGCAGCGGCACACTGGAACGACAGCGGGGAACATCACCTCGTACAAAGTATTCGTGAGCACGGACAATGTGACCTTCACCCAGGTGGCCAGTGGAACCTGGCCGGCAGATCCAACCTATCACGGACTCCTTTGTCCGCAGCGGGCGCAGTTTTCCGCCCAGACAGCACAGTACGTGCGACTTGAAGCCGATGCGGTGAGTGGCGGTGGAACCAGCGCGATCGCCGGCGAGATTGCGGTCGGCTCTTCTGGTGCGACTGGAACAACGGGCGACGGAGGCACGGGAGGGAGTGGCGGCAATAGCGGCACGGGCGGCAGCGGCGGGATCGACGGAGGTGGCGGTGGCAGCACGACTCGCGCAGGCGGTGCCGGCGGCGCCGGCGGCGCAGCCGGTGGAGGCGGGACCGGAGGCGCGGCTGGCCACGGTGGTTCCGGCGGCACCGGCGCAAGTGGTGCAGGCGGCACCGCTGGAGGCACGCCCAGCATAGGCGGCGCGGGCGGCGCCGGTGGTGGAGTTGCTGGAAGTCCGGCGAGCACAGGTGGACGTGGCGGATCTGGGGCGGCCGGCGCAGCGGGCAGCAGCTCTGCAAGCACCGACTCGGGCGCTGGTGCAGGTGGCGCCGGCACCCGCGCGGGCTCCGTCGTGACGCCGGCTGCGGGCACTTCAGCGGGCGGCAGCTCTGGAACAGTTGAAACGGGTGCCGCTGCCCCTGGGAGCTCTGGTGGGGCGCCCGCTGGAACCGCGGTCACTTCCGATGCTGCGGGTGGCACCACTGGGACGGCGAGCGCGCCAGATGCCGGAGCCGGCGCGCACAGCCCAGCCAGTCCGTCTGGCTGTAGCTGCGCGCTCGGCGGCACGTCATCGTCAACCCCCACATCGGCATGGTTCTTGTTTAACCTGGCGGCACTGCTATCGACCGCCCGTCGGCGTTTGCGAAGGCGGCGCTGACTGGGGCTAGATATTTTGCCGGTGCGTCGGATCTTCCAACTCGATTCCACGCTGGATCGCTCCCTCCGCGTGCGATAGCAATTCGCAGATAACCGCACCGAATATGTCGACATGCCCCAGCTAGCAGGGTAAGCGCTCCCATCATCAAGAGGGCTGCCATTCCGCTGCGCGGGGAACGCGATCCGACGGTGCATCCGCAGCCGTTCGCACTGGCACCGCTACCTGTGCTCGATCCTCCGGCGGCACTCGTCCCCGGCCCTCCACCAAAGCCAACGCTACTCCCGCTGGGTCTGCCTCCCGCAGCGACCACGATGCTGCCGCCAGAGCCCTGGCTGGCGCCGCCTGCGCCGATGATGCCACCGGCCGCCGTTGTACCTCCGGTCGCCGAGGTGATACTTCCCCCCGTGCCGCTCGCTTCGCCGGTGCTTCCCGTAATCCCCGCCATTGCCGCACCGCCCGTAGCGGCGGTGCCACCGCTACGGGCGCCGCCACCCCCGCTGCCAGCGCTACCACCGTTGCTGGTGCTGCCGCCGTTGCCGGCGCTGCCACCACTGCCGCTGTTGCCACCGCCGGCACCGCCCGTCCCGAGGCCGCCATCCACGCCGCCTCCGATGGATCCGCCTCGGCCCGTCGTCCCGCTGTTCCCCGCGGCGCCACTACCAGCGCCTGTTGCGCCGCCAGCGCCAGTCGCACCGCCAGCACCGCGTCCCGCATCCGCGGTCATAGTCCCCCCCGTGCCGCTGTCCACAGGAACCGATCCTCCGGCGTCGCCACCGTCGATGCTCGTCGCGCCTGCTCCGGCTTCGTCGCAGGACGCCTGGTCGCCGTTGTCGCAATCGAATTGCACGCCATTGAACGGAACAACCAGGATCTTGCTCCCGCCCTGACTGATACCGGTGACGTTCTTGTTCACGTCCGTGACGGCAAAGGTGAAATGAGTGGGGTGGCCGTTCTCCACAACGACGCCCACTCGCTCCATATTGTGCCATACGTTAACCGTTCCATCCGTGTACCGGAGCCAATTTGAGTACGAATTGGGCGGCGATTGAGCGGCCTGGTAGGCGAGACCCGTACTTGTCCAGTTGGTTATCCCATCCTTGGACATGATATGATAGGCTCTCTGTACATTCCAATAATTGAAGACGATGTGGTAATAGCCGCCACTGTACCAGATGCACTCATCTTCAGCGGCGCTGTTATCGTTATTTTCGAGGTTCGGAAGGACGCTATCGGTCTCAATTTTGTAGGTCCCCAGGACTTCATCGCTGTCCATCACGCAGCCGGCGCGCGACGTAGCCCAGAATCGATTATCAGGACCTACAGTGAAGGTAAAATTGGAGGACGTACTACCGCACCCGCTGTGCCCATTGGTAATGGTCTGGGTAAGACCCAGCGGGGTCCACGGCCCATTGGGAGAGCTGGAGCTGAACATCTGGCCCGGCACGATCTCACCGACGGAGAGTGTATAGGGACTCGTACCGCTGGGTGCAATGACCGCGGTCAAGTTGTGCCCCATGTCGTTGCCTTCTTCGTTGTTCGTATAACAATTGCCTTGAGACACGTACGGCCCCATGACGTTATCGCTGATGGATTCCATGGGGATCGATTGCTTCCAGCCAGTCGCCCCTCCTCCTGGCGGGCCGAATCCATTACTGTGGAGCCAGTGGGTGGCATATAAATGGTATTTCCCATCGTTCCCGTGCAGGATCTTTCCGTCCCAATAGAAATAGGTTTCCTGTTGAGGACCTACCCCCCCATCGGCCCCGCTATCTTCCAGTCCATTGGCCGGATCCCGCGGGCCGACGGTCGACGCCCCCCATACGGTTGTGGACAACTTCCCCACGATGGGCATCGGTTGAAAGTAATTGATCAGCGGTTGCGGAGCTGCGGCCGCAGGGGACGTGACAAGCACGAAGACGGCCAGCAGCAGTGTTCTTCTTGCACATCGCTTCATCGGGGGAGCTCCTCGTGAAGAGGGTTGGAACGGGCGCACAATAGGGCACCACTGCTCGTGGCGGATGCGCTCATCGATCCCGTCGTCGCGAGAGTCGTCGGCGCCTTCACAGTGGGTGCAATCAGATGGATCCTACGCCACGCCCACGATGTCCTGACTCGAAGTGGCCCACTGCGTCGGCGCACACTTCTCGCTTCACGATGGAGTGCCTTGGAATTCCCACCGGTGCAGCCAGCCAGCCCCACAGCGCCTACCGTCGCACTCTTGTCGCATTCCCAAGCAACGCCACCCGGCACGACGAGAAGGACAGGCCCCGGCTCAATCGTCTTCATGACTGACACTCCTGCATCTGTCAACTAGCCCCCAAAGGGCGGAGGCGAGCCGCTCTTGTCAATGCAGTTGATGTTTACACTCGCGCCCGTCAATCCGGGCGACGTTGCGGTCACGGTAATCGCTCCCGGCGTATAGGACCTCATGGTCATCTTCGCCATGCCGTATCGGATGCACCTGGTATCCGGACACGCAGAATTGTCAAAGGTCATTGAAGAGCCGGTGGGGAAGAGTCCGCCGCCTGACGTCACGGTCAGCGTTATCGGGGCCGTGCTGTCGACTGCCGTGCCCGCCGCATTCACTAGTTGAGCGGTAAGCTCGGTATCATCCGTTCCGTCGTTGCCAATGGTGAGGTTATCCGCGGTCAAGACGATCTTCGACGCCGTGCCGGCGGTAGGCAACGTGTAGGCGGTCCCCAGAAGCTCCTGCCGGTACTGATACCACTCGGGGCCGGGAATCCTGTAGTAGTCAACCAGACCGCCGAGCCCTCCGTTGTCGGTGAGGAACGAACCGTACCCATAACCTACCCATCGGACCTTTCCGGCTCGCCATGCGTAAGACGCAGGACCATCGTGGTCGTAATACTCGGTTATCAAATTGGGCTTCCCAGGGTCTTGATAGGCAGCGATGGTCGCCCCATCGCCATTATATCCGACGACACTGGCCAATTGATCAAAGCCGTCTCGTTGAGCGCCGCCCACCGCAGAGAGCATTGAAGGATCAAGTGTCTCGGCGAGAGCCGATAGAACCTTGTAGAACGCCTTGCAATTGGTCATGGGCGTTCCGGCTGCCACGTCGAAGGTTTCGTTCCCCATGCTCCACACGATGATGCTGGGGTGGTTTCTTCGCTCGCGGATGAATTCCGTCAATTGTTGCTTCAGATTGGCTTGAAATGGTGCCTCATCCGCGCTGTTGACGGGATATGAGCTTTGGTCCCAGCCACCGCTGTCGTCGGACTTGAATCCCCCGACCCCCCAGAAGTCGTTTTCCGGCCATTCAAGCATACCCAACTGGTCAGCCGCGTCATCCCAGGTCACATCGTGCGGGTCATGGCATTCCCTGATGAAGTTGAAGCCGGTTTGCTTCATGAGCGAAACGTCCCTGCGGAAGCCGGCATTGGTCTGCGCAATGCCCCAGCCGGCGCGATCGTCGTGCGCATTCACGCCATTGATCAAGTAGTGGGCTCCGTTCAGGAAGAAGCCCTGTTCCGCCGTCCATTGGATCGACCGTATGCCGAGCGGACTCTGGTAGTTGTCGACGACATTGCCTCCATTCGATACGCTTGTATTCACCGTATACATGTAGGGCGTTTCGGGCGACCAGAGATGTGGGTTGGCAATGGCGGGACTGGTTTGGTCGAACACGTACACCGCCCCCGCAGCTATGGATTGCGTGCTGGTCATGGTCGCCACCACGGCATTGGAAGCGTCGGCGATGGTTGTTGTCAGCGTGCAGTTCGCGGCCGCCGCGTTTTCATTCTTGATCTCCGTTTGGACGTCGACTGTTGCCGATGACGCCGAAACCTGAGGCGTGGTGACGAACGTGCCGTAGTAGGTCACATGAAGCGGATCCGTCACGACAAGGTACACATCCCTGTGGATACCGCCCATGAACAACCAGTCACCCCCGCGTGGGGCGATCTGCGGGTTCCAAAGGTTGTTCACTCGCACGGCAATAACATTGTCGCCGGGGGAAACGGCGCTGGTTATGTCGAAGTAGAAGCCGGTGAATCCGCCCTGATGTTGTCCCACCGAGGTTCCATTGACGTAGACCTCAGCCACCTGAAAGGCGGCCTCGAATTCCACGACGATTCTCTTTGAGGCTATCCAGGCCGCCTGGACATTGATATGCCTCCGGTACCAACCGTATCCGACGTACCAGAAGACACCCTTTTTGAGTGCGTAGTAGGGGGTGTCGAATCCGTGGGGCAGGTTGACTTTAGTCCACGTGCTGTCGTCGTAGTTGGTCGCTTCCGCGCCGGTCTGGTCCCCTTTGTAGAATGTCCATCCGGCATTCAGGACGATCTTTGTCCGCGCCGATGGCGTCGCTGCGCCGCCGGTCGCCGTGACGCCGCCGCTGCTCGACACACCGCCGGTGACAGTGGTACCGCCCAAGGTACCGCCGCCCTTGCCGCCGGTGGCCGGGTTGCCGCCAGTGGTCCCGCCGACGCCGCTGCTCCCTGTGGCGAGGCTGCCGCCGGTGGTGCCGCCTGCGCCCGTGCCGCCAACTCCCTTGCCGCCGGTTGCGGACTGGCCGCCGGTGACAGGCGAGCCGCCGGTGACAAGCGAGCCGCTGGTGACAAGTGAGCCGCCAGTGACAGGCGAGCCGCCGGTTGCAGGCGAGCCGCCGGTGACAAGCGAGCCGCCGGTGACAAGTGAGCTGCCTCCGATTGGCGCGGTATTGCCGCCGGTCGCAGCAGGCGAGCCGCCAGTCACGCTTCCCGCCGCACCCGCGCCGCCGCCTGAACCTGGGGCCCCCGCGCTGGAGACTGGATGCCCACTGCTCGAACTGCAGCCTTGGACCAGGGTCATGGCGCCGCCAAGGATCAGAGCCCCGCACCCGCGCACGAGGGTTTCCATCGCTGTCCGGGTTCTGTTTCGCATTGTTGCCTCCGTAATCAGCGCCAACAGGGGCTCAACAACGCAGAATCGGGTTTGAAAATCGCACTTCGCGATCAGAATAATTGGCCGCGATCTCGGCGCCGCAGCCGACATCCTGACCTGAACCCGCGACACCTGCGCGAGCAGCGAGCGCCTGCGCGTCTGGCCTCCCTCCACCGTCATGCGCCAAAGAAATGGGCGCAGATTTTCAAACCCGATTCTCCGGTGCCATGCCCCTCTCAGTGCTGTAGCCACTCGCCGATCAGCGCAGTGGAGAAGACGACATGCACACACACCGATCCTAGTCATGCACGCGGTCAGCACAATTTCGGCCTCGGACGATCCACGAGGGCGGCCGTCGCTGCCGCAGCGGATGAAATCCTGCGCTCCTTCAGCCGCCGGTTTGACATCTGACCCGGAGATCCACCACACTTTGTTTGTGTCGCTCGCCGATGACAGCCTGCCCGTGTCAGACGGGGTGCGTAACCGCACGGCGGTTGACGGGCAGGGGCATGGACCCTTGACCGATCTCGCGCGAGCGGCTCTGGGGAACGAGCCAGAGAAGGTGCGAAGATTCCTTGAAGCCATCGCTCCCACGGTCAGGCGGACCTGCCGCGGCGTCATGGGATACGCCCATCCCGACCTTGAAGACGCCATCCAGGAATCCCTGATGGACGTCATCCGGGCGCTGCCTCAGTATCGTTTTGAAGCGGACGTGTCTCGCTACGCCGCGAAGATCGCTCTGCGCGTGGCCATCGCCGAGCGCAAGAGGGACCGCGCGCGCGTGGAATCCCTGCGCCTGCTGCACCAGAGCCAAGCCTCTCGACCTGCATCGCTGGATCCCGCCGGCGTAGTCGCTGATGTCGAGTGCTCCTGGCTCGGCGGTTTCATTGTCCGCAAGCTGAGAAGGTCACAGGCCGAGGTGGTTCTCTTGCGCATCTTCATGGGATGTTCGGTGGAGGAGATTGCCTGTATTACCGGTGTCCCGCTCAACACCGCCAAGACGCGACTTCGCACCGGAAAGGACAAATTGCGGCGCTATCTTGAAAAACTGGGCTATTCAGCCGAGGCGACGGGGGTGCTCCGATGAATCGCTGCTTGCATCCGGAAGTGGCACTGGACATGGCGCTGGACGGGACTCTGCCTGCGGCGGAACGCCGGGATCTCGACCTGCACCTGGCCGCTTGCGCGGCCTGTGCGGCACATCTGTCGGCGGCCCGACGGGTGCGACCAACCCTGGCGCAACAGCCCTGGGACGAGCAACTGGATCGCCACGCGGTGGACCGGGCCATGACCGGGCTGTTCCGGCCCCGGTTTGCCTGGCTCACATCCCGGCGAGGTTTCCGGGTTGAGTTCGCCCTGGCAGGGCTGCTCCTGCTCGGCGGCTTGGCCGGAGCCGCGCTCTGGCGGTCGCATCGGCCGTCTCCAACTCCCTTGCTCCTGCCGGAGGCATCCGACGAATTGCGGTTGCCGGCCCCCATTCAGGCCGAGCCCAGCCTGGTTGCCGACCCTGCCCCTGCATCGAGCGAGCCGGTCTGGCGGCGGTCCACGCGAGCCCAGCCGTCGGCAGCCGCGCTGTTCGCACAGGCGTTGGCTCTGCGTGGCGAGGGCAAGGTCAACGCCGCCATCGCGACGCATTTGCGGCTACAACGCCTATATCCGGCGGCGCGCGAGACGCGCTTGTCGTTTGCTCTCGCCGGGCGCTTGCTGCTCGAGAGAGGCTCGTCGGAGCAGGCGTTGGCACAGTTCAACCAGTACTTGGCGCGGCCGGGGGACGTTGCGGAAGAGGCGCTGGTGGGACGTGCGACGGCGCTAGGACGTCTCGGCCGCTCGGTTGCCGAAGCCGCCGCATGGCGCGAGGTGGTGGAACGGCATCCAGGATCGGTGTACGCGAGCCACGCGAGAAAGCGGCTGGCCACCCTGGGCGAAAAACCGCGAGCCGCGACCGATCACGGGCCTACCCGCTAACCGCCGTTTGTAGGCGGAATCCGACTCAGATCGGGTATTGTCGATCGAAGAGTGTCTCCCGGACTGCGCGTCCTAGTCCTGTCCCTCGCCACCAGCACACTGGGCGGGCGGCCGCTGTTCGCGATGCCGCCCGAACGGGGCGAAGTGAAAGTGGTGATTGCGGCTAGCGACAGCTCGTTTGACGCCATCGCGAAATCGTTGACGGAGTCCTTGGGATTCATCGCAGTGACGCCTCAATTCGAGCGCGCGGTGGCGGTCGACCCACGCAGGGTCTCCGAGAATCACCCACCGGTAGAGTCGCTCTTCGCCTATCTGTGGATCGACGCCGTTCCGGCCCACGAGATCATCTTGTACATCACGGATGCGGCAACCGAGCGCGTGTTCGTTCGCCGCATGAGTGTGGACCACGGCCTGGACGCGGTGGGAACTGAAGCCCTGGCGTTCGTGGTCCAGAGCTCGCTCGAAGCCCTGTTGGCAGGCAAAATCATCGGCATGACCCGTGACGACTACCAGCACTCGCTCGAAGTCGCCGCGCCACAGCCCGTCCCGAAGCAAGCCGCAGCGGCGACGGCGCAACCGAACGGCGTGCGCGATGTTCGGCCTTCCCATTGGCAGCTCTGGGCTGGCTACGAGTTGCAAGGCTGGGACCGCATCACCTTGCGCCATGAAGGGATGTTGGGCATCGGGTATGAGCGCTGGAAGTTGCGCTTCGGGATCGAGTTGTTCAGCACCTGGCCCATCCAGTTTCACAGTGCGGGATCGGGAGCCGCGGTGTTCAGCAACGGGGCTCGCCTGGGTGTGTCGCGCCCCCTGGCGCTTCCGCGTCAGCTCCGCCTTGTGCCTGGCCTTGGGTTTGCGATGGAAGTGACTCGCGTGCGTCCCGAACTGAGCGGCCCGGATGCTCAGCCGGCGTCACCGTACTTCGCTCTCGACCCGACCATCCGCGCTGTCCTGGGGATCGAGCGATCCTTGGGACGCTGGTCACTGCGCGGAATCTTGGGCATGGATTTCCAGCCCCGTCCGGTTCGATACGTGGTCATCCGGGAAGCCGCGACCGAGGTCGTGCAGACACCCTGGCGCGAGCGCCCCTTCGCGGCGATCGTCCTGGCCGCATGGTTCTGAAACTACCGCCAGGCTTCGTAAATCTTGATGGGCCCACCACCACGGCGCGAATCGAACACAATGTGGTGTCCGTCGTCGGAGAGCCAGGGATCGCCATCGTCGTTGACGTTCAATTCCACGGCCGGTTCCGGGACGGAAAACTCGTCCGTCACCGTGGTGCGACTCGCGTAGAAAAGCGAGTTTGAGGTGTTCAAGCGTCGGGACGCAAACACGATGCTTCGCCCATCTTGGTACAGTGCTGGATCCCAATCGAATTCGGGAGAATTCAATTCAGTGATGGGCGTGGGCGCCTCCCACATGTCCGTGGGCGACGGGCGGGTGGTTGCGTAGAGATCCCAGTCCGTGCCGTGCAGGGAAGCGAACGCCATGAGCAATTCATCGTGAGCCAGCGAGGGTGAAAGATCCTTGTCACCCCCGACGAACTCGGCCACTGGCACCGGTGTATCCCAGGGATCCGCTCGCGTCGCACGGTGGGACACCCAGAGATGCTCGCCGTCCGTGCCCCCAGGGCGCTCACTCGCCAAATACATGGTAAGACCGTCGGCCGAAACCTCCGGCGTTTCGTCCAGATAGTCGCTCGAAAGTTCATCGACCTTGGCCGGAGGCTCCCAGGCCGAGTCGATGCTGGCTCGCTGAACCAGCCAGATGTCCCAGTCGGTGTTGGGATTCGACGAAAAATACATTTCCAACTCGTCAGCCGTCAGGGTCGGGTCTGCCTGGCTCGCGGTCGCGTTGGCGAGCGCGGGATGAATCGTGACCAGTCCAAAGGGAACCCAGACTTCTGCCCCTCCGTCCGCCTCACCGCCGTCGGCGTCCCCCGAAACCAACCGGCCCAAAGAACGCTGATCGATGCTGCAGGCATTCGCTGTCAGCGCGACGAGCCAGCCAAACAGCAACCAGGGCCAAGCCTTGCACATGCAAACCGAGCTTAGCCGCTCGCCGAGGCCACGCCAACGGAGGCGGGCCGCACCCGCATCCATCCTTGGACGGCCGGCCCAGCGAAATGCGAGCCCGATATCGAGGATGACCGAAATCCGTTCTCCTAGCTCTGTGTGGCGCAACCTGCCAAATTCTAGCAGACAGCGCTGTCCAGCAAAACCGCCGGGAGCGCAAGTTAGCTAAACCCGAATCCTCGCGGGTGCGCCCCTGTAAGCGGAGAGGCCCACCCCGACTTCGGCGCTCCTCAAGGAAATGCAGTTTTCAAGAGCTGTCTCACGCACGCTTCCATTCCGACGATCTCTGACGACCACAATAGGCGCCGCTTTCCTCGCCTGGGTGCTCGTCTCCGGCCCACGCCCAGTCTCGGCCACCTTTTTGAAAAAGGAGTTAGACCCATGCGTTCCATGAAGATGTTCGTGAAGTTGGTCATGGTGGCATCTTGCGTGGGCGTGCTCACGCTGGCGCCCGCAGCCCGAGCCGCGGATGGTGGCGCGAAGACGCTCATCGACTACTTCCAACCGACGCCCATTGTTTGCCCGTTGACATCGAATACCTGGGGCGCTGCCGGGGTTCTTCCCCGTGACACCTGCAATGGACTCGAAGATTCGACCAACACGCAGTACCAGTATTGGGATGGAAAGGTCCTGAAGGGACCGGATGGCAAGTATCACTTGTATGCGGGCCAGTGGCCGCAGAGCAAGGGTTTCGCTGACTGGCCCAATTCGGTCATTGCGGAAGCAGTCAGCAGCGGAACAGTCATAGGATCGTACACCCTTAGCACGACCACTCCTTTCACTGGGAAGGAGCAGAACGTCACCGGTGCGGTCCTCAGCGACGGCAGCTACGCCCTTCTCGACAGTCTGGGCAGCGGAGGCACGGGAAATATCTATACCTCCACTTCACTCGCCGATCCATGGACGTCGAAAGGACAGTTTTCGATTAGCGGCGGCTCCACATCGACGCAAACAACGGAAAACCTGACCATCTGGGCAAATGCTGATGGCAGCTTCGAGATCATGAGCCGGAGTTTCCAGGAGATGGTCAGCACCAGCAACATCCTTGGGCCGTACACAATCAAAGCGACGGTTCCCAGCCTGCAGAGCGAGGGTTATGAAGATCCAGTGATCTGGTGCAGCGGTGGGCAATACCATCTGGTCGCCAACGACTATAATGCTCGAAAAGCCAATCACTACACATCAACCGACGGCATCAACAATTGGAAGAACATGGGATTGGCGTACGATCCGACGACCGATTTCGTGCGCTATACCGACGGGACAGTCAACCATTGGTACAAGATGGAGCGGGCCGGCGTGGTCATGGAGAATGGCCATGTCAGTGCCTTCACCTTCGCGGTCATTGATGTCGACAAAAGCCTGGACCTGGCAAACGATAACCATGGGAGCAAGATCCTCGTTGTTCCGTTCGACGGCGTATCGTTCGATAGTGACAACCCGGGACCAGGAAGCGCGGCCTGCCCCGCTGATTCTGGCAGCCCGGTCGACGCTGGCCCAGTTGGTGGTTCAGGCGGAAGCGGTGGAGGATCGGGAACCGGCGGCGCATCAGGAAGCGGAGGCAGGACTGCAACCGGCGGCACGACGGCAAGTGCGGGTACAACGGGAGTTGGTGGTGTCACGGGCACCGGCGGCAGAACCGCAGGCGGCGGCGCCACGGCCCTCGGGGGAACACCGGCTGCCGGCGGTAGCACGGCAAGCGGTGGCACGACGGCCATGGGTGGAACGCCGGGAACCGGCGGAGCAACGGCAAATGGTGGAGCGTCGACAACCATCGGCTCCGCAGGAGCGGGTGGCGGGACAGCAACCAGCGGAACGGGCGGCGCGGCCGGCACTGGCGGCGCGGCTGAAACCGGCGGGAGCCTCGCCACCACTGGCACCAAGGTAACCGGGGGAACCGTCGGAGCTGGCGGATCGTCTGGAAGCGGCGGCGCGACCAGCACTGGCCCAGTCGAAACGGGGGGCAGCGCGTCCACAGGCGGAGCGCCAGGAACGAGTACAACCATCGGCACGTCAACCGCAGCCCAGACGACGCAGGCAAGCAGTGGTTGCTCCTGTCGCATGGGCGGGGACCAGGCTACGGGCTACTCCGGTTTCGCGATGCTCGCGCTTCTTGTGTTCACGCTTCGTCTTCGGAAGAGGCGCTAGAAGATCCGCTGGGGTCGTTCGCGAGATGGCTGCGCAGCCGCTCCGGCGGAGTTGGACGTGCGGCCAGGGCGGCTTGTGCCGGCTCGGACCATCAGCGCAGGCGATTCTATCGGTGCGGGACGCCTCACGGTTAGGTCGAGGCACGGCCCCGGAGGCGCAGGCTCCGCCGTGCTTTCTTCTTGAAGCCGACGCCCAGCGTCGAACGGACCATCATATTGAGCTTTGTAGAAACCTCGGGCCACTGCACTATATCGATAGCGTACCTAAACTCGAAAAAAGGAAAACTGGTAATGGCACACAGACTCCCTTCCGGATCCCGAATGTCCACGCTTCTTCTCGCCGTGCTGTTCTGCGGGGCAAGCCTGGCGCTCGGTTGCGCATCTGGAAAACCGGGCACGAGTAGCACCGGTGGCGCAACGACCGCCAGCACAGGCGGAACGACCGCCAACGGAGGCTCATCTGCCCCGGCCAGCTCGACGGTCATGGGCGGCTCGACTGCTTCGAGCAGTTCCACGCTCATGGTGCCTTCGGGAGGCTCGACTACCCCGGCAAGCTCCACGCCTTCGGGAGGTTCGACGACACCGGCCACCACCAGTTCCACGCATTCGGGAGGCTCGACTACCCCGGTCAGTTCCACGGCCTCGGGAGGCTCGACTACACCCGCCAGTTCCACGCCCGCCGGAGGTTCCACCAGCAGCGGTGGAACTTCCGCCAGAACCGGCGGTTCCAGTGTGGCCGGCGGCAGCTCGGGCGGCACATCCAGGGCCGGCGGCTCGACCGTCACCGGTGGTAGCGCGGGCGGCACGACCACCGCGGGTGGCACGAGTGCCGGCGGTTCCAGCGTGACCGGCGGCAGCTCGGGCGGCACGTCCAGCGCGGGTGGCGCTGCAGCCGGAATGCCGGCCGCGGCCGATGTATTGGCCACGATGAAGCTGGTGATCCCTTACGAGATCAAGCTCGGGCCCGTGGATAAAACCTGGGTCAACAAGTGGACCGAGGCCACTTTCTACATAGGCATAATGGCTGCCTACCTGGCGACCAACGAGCCGAGCTTCCTGACGGATGCAACCACCTGGGCCACTGGAAACAACTGGACACTGCTTGATTCGCCTACGCGAAGTGCAGACAACCAGTGCGCCGGACAAGTCTACGAGGACATCTACCTGACCAATCCGGTCGCGGCCAACGCGAACGAATATGCGAGTACCAAGACCAGCATCGACCTGGTAGTGGCAAGCCCGGAACCGGGGATTGTTCAAAATACTGACGACTGGTGGTGGTGTGATGCGCTGTTTATGGCGCCCGGGGGTTTCGCCCGGATGGGCAAGATCACTGGGACTTCCTCGTATTTCAGTGTTTTGGACACGGAGTGGGCCGCCACGCAGAAGGGCCTGTTTGACTCGAAGACGGGTCTGTTCTGGCGTGATTCATCGTTCGTCAACGGAACCACCTATTGGTCGCGCGGCAACGGCTGGGTCATGGCGGGCATCGTGAGAGTCCTGGAATACCTTCCGACCACCGATGCCAGTTACAATTCCTACGTGACCTTGCTGAAGACCATGGCCGCCGCTATTGTGCCCTATCAGCAATCGGACGGCACCTGGCACTCGGACCTCACCCATCCAACTACCTACAACAACCCAGAAGTCAGCGGCACCGGCCTGATTACCTACGCCATTGCCTGGGGCATCAACCAGGGATTGCTCGACAAGGCCACCTACCAGCCGGTAGTGGCCGCGGCCTGGAACGGGATGATGAAATGTGTCACTGCGCAGGGCCTGGTTGGCTACGTTCAGGCTACTGGAAGTGCGCCTGCGGCCGCTTCAGCCACCGTTACCTACGACTACGGAGTCGGTGCCCTCGTTCTCGCCGGTAGCGAAATTTATAACATGGTGAAGTAGTTCTCGCTCGCTGACCGCCGGCGCGACGGCACGTCTGGCGTGGCCGAGCCTGGCGTAGTTCTGCCCGTTGATCGAGCCACCGTCGAACTGGTTGCCCGCAATGGTGTCGGAACTCGAGCCCGTCTTGACATCCGCCGTGTCCAATTGGGCGAGATACACGGCCGGGGCGCCCGACCAGAGCGACCGCAATGTCGTGGACAACAATCTCATCGCGGACACCGCTGCCGATGTAGACGCCTTCACCAAAGCCAGTTTGATACTTGCCGGTGCCGCGAATTTGCTTGGTCAGGGCGTGACCGCAGCAAGGTGGTGCGCCTCGGCGAAGGACGTCGCGATGAAAACCACCGCGACCGTATCGGCGTGTACGCAACGCCAGCGCGGGTCGTGCGCGAGCACGTCGATCACGCGCGACAAGATTCCGCGCTCGACCAGCAACGCAGGGATCTCATCGGGGCGCGCGCGATCGATAGCAAGCGCGGCCTCCCAATCAGCCCCGCCGCGCCACAGTCCGCGAAGCCCCGCCAGATAGCGTTCGAATGTCTCAGCCGAATTGACTTCGAGCCGGGGATCCATGAACAGCTTGCGCTGCTCGAGTACATGGGCGATGCACACTGCCGCCTGCCCGAGGTTGAAGGCCACGATACGCTCCGGCATCCCGGGACGCGCCAGGTAGTCGCACGACTCGTGCGCATACCACTGCGGACGCTCGCCCAAACCGATTGTCCGCCCCTCGCCGGCCCATGCATAGAGCCTCCCGGACGCGACCGCGACTGCAACCAGTGCGATGGCGGTCAGCAAGACCGGTTCCATGCGACGTCGGACGCGCGGCCGCGGGGCCCGCCGCCCGCGCCGCGCTGTCGGCGCCAGCGGCCGCTCCATCGCATCGTCGAGGTTCCCCACCGTCACCCCCGCGGCGACCAGCGCGAACAAGGCGCTGTTGCGTGTCGCTTGCCACCCGAGGTAGGCCGAGCCCGCAAAGAGCAGCCCGCGGAAGATGCTGAAGCGACGCCGCAGCAAC
>Ga0187862_10001591_pt1 | contig 23780 bp, 18 predicted proteins | sample June2016WEW_10_1_FD_133003 | JGI IMG/M metagenome (GOLD analysis project Ga0187862, IMG submission 133003) | Peatland microbial communities from SPRUCE experiment site at the Marcell Experimental Forest, Minnesota, USA - June2016WEW_10_150 | ecosystem: Environmental > Terrestrial > Soil >...
CGTGTAGCCCAGCATGCGCTCGGCGCCGACGTTGAATAATTGAATGACCCCCTTCTCGTCGGTGGCGATACTGGAGAAGTTGGCGCTGTTGAAAATCGCGTTCTGTAAGGCCCCCGTCTTGAGCAGAGCCTCTTTTTCGCGCCGGACCTCGGTGACGATATCCACCATGCGAGCGGCGTCGTCGAGAACGGCAGCCTCGTCTTTCTTCGCTAACATGCTCCAACCTCCACGGCGCTCTTCATACCGGCCACCGATCGAGCCTTGCCGATTAATAGATCACGGCTGCGGCCACTACATCATTCTTGAGAAATACGTCAATATGCTGTTCCATTTCGGCCGGAAACCGAGGCACCGGCCCCACCCGTTTCTCGACGTACGCCTTGAGCATTACTTCTCTGAACACCGGAAGTGCAGCCCTGGCGCCGGTCTCATCGGACCCCAGCGAGCGGTTGTCGTCAAAGCCTATTCGAACCGCGACGGTGATTCCTTCGGGGCCGTACGTGGATCCCACGAAAAGTGCGTCCCTGAACTGGTTTGTGGTTCCCGTTTTTCCCATCACGGCGATGGGGAACCCGGGGGCGTCAAGCGCATGAGCAGTGCCGGTCGGTATGCGCACCACAGAGCGCAGGCCCTCTTGAATCAGAGAGAGCGCGTCACTATCGACGGCGATCGGAGATGACTGGTGTCCGCTATCGGTTATGACCTCGTCCGAATTGCGTACGATCCTGCGGATTACATACGGCTGGGTCAGAATGCCAGATGCGATCGTGCGGTACGCATTGGCCAGCTCCAGCAAAGTCACTTCGGAGGCTCCCAAGGCAGTAGTAACGTATGGGCGCAACGGCGTCCGTATCCCAAGACTGCGCGCCGTCTCGAGGACGCTTGAGACTCCGATCTGTTCTGTAATCCAGACTGCCACGGCGTTTCGGGATTCCGCCAGCGCCATGCGGAGGGGAATCATGCCCTCGAATTCGCCGTCGTAGTTTGAGATCCATTTCACGTCCTGCTGCTGGCCATTGGCGACGCTGATGGGTTCATCGGGCACCACCGTATCCAGATTGTATGTTCCGTCCCTAAAAGCGGCCAGATAGACAACGGGTTTCATGGCGGACCCGGGTTGGCGCAGGGACTTCGTGACTCGGTTGAGATCGCTATAGGCACTGGAGCGGTCTTTATAGAACTCCCGGCCGCCCGTCTCGGCGAGGATGGCCGCATCGCGGTTCCTGAGCACCACCACCGCGCCCTGGACCAGACCACGGGCGCCGGGGTGACGGTTCTCGTATAGCGAAAGGCCGTGCTCCAATGCCTTGTTCGCAATCTGCTGCACTCCGGCGTCCACCGTCGAGTAGACCTGGATTCGCCCCTGCCGCAGGTCCATTATGCTGAGTTCGGATTGGCGGCTTGTGAGTTCGTCAAGGATATTGTCGACGACTGCGGACGCCTCGATGACCTTGTCCTTGTGCTGCGCCACCACCGCAATCGGGTGCTGCTTGGCTCTTCGCGCCTGATCGGGAGAAATGAAGCCCCTGGCGGCCATCAGCGCCAGGGTTTGGTTCCGGCGCTGCAAGACCCTTTCGGTTTCACTGGCATTGGGTGCGTAGTAGCGCGCCGACTTTGCAACGCCCGCCAGCAGTGCGGCCTTGTCTGCATCTTCTATGGTGAACGTGGCGAGTGGCCGGCCGAAGTAGTATTCCGCTCCGCTTGCAAAACCGTACTGACCGTTTCCCATGTATATCAAGCTGGCGTACCGGGCCAGAATCTCTTCCTTCGCTCTACGTTTGGAGCCGAAGTGTTTCTGCATCTGTTCTTCGACCCACAACGAAAGGCGGATCTCCTCCACCTTCCGAACCAGCATGTTGACCATGCGCGCGCCAATCACACTCGACAACAAACGACCCAGACGTCCGCCGTGCCGCAGTTGGTCGCTGTTCTCCTGAGCCGTCATGGTCTTGAGAAAGTAACCGCGCACAAGCTGTTGGGTAATCGTCGACCCGCCTTGCGGGAAGATCGCGGAATTGTTAGCCGCGTCGCGACTTCCCATCCTTGCAAAGCGGCCGATTAGATGACCGAACTTGATCTTGCACAGCACGCGGGCAAATCCGGAGTAGTCGACTCCGGAATGCGAGAAGAAGTTCTTGTCCTCTGCGGCGAGGATCGCGTCGCGAACGATGGGGGGGATTTCCTCATATCGGGTGATCTGGCGGGATTCAGAGGCCATCTCCTTCAGTAGTTGGCCGTTGGTATCGTAAATGCCTCCGACGGTGGGGAACTCAAACCGGGTGAATCCATCCAGATCGGGCAGATTGTTTCTATCAAAGTAGATGTGATAGATAACGGAAGCCGCGAGAAACGTTGTGAAAGCCGTCGTGCAAATGAGAAGGCGAACGAACCCCTTACTCCAGTCAAGTCTCCCCAGGCGGGTCCTGCGCAGTCTCCGAACCACTGCCCGGGCGCGCACCCGCAGACGTTTGAACCAAATTCGAACTGACATCGCCGGTCCCCGGCGTGGGGGTGGTCTTGCAATGCTCATGGGAAGATCGCCTTGGCGAACTGGTTCAGCCTGGCATTCAGGGGGCCGGGAAGGGCGGTCGTAGAGGCCAGGCCCGGCAGGAGCACACGCAGATCGCTCAGGATTTTCATGCCCAGTACCTAGGCAGACTGCAAGCCGTACGCCAAACCGCACCACCCTGGCGCCTGCCGTGTGTTTCCCGCGCCGATTGTTTCGAATCGCCACCGGGAGAGCAGTCGTACACGCAGTTCTTGCCTGTTCATTGGCAAGACTTGCATGTACCCGGTCCATAGGGCCAGCGGTCAGCTTGGGCGTATTAATCGAGCCTTCCATCGCCTGCCGCGGACGGGTGCTCGTCCGGAGGGGCTATTTCGGGTTTTTCTTACGGGTCTCTTCCAGGCGCTTCGCGAGATACTCCTGGTATTCCTTTATCAATGCCGGGTCGTGCGGACTGCTGTAGATATCGGTGGATTTGTAGTTGCCTTCGTCGAACTTTTTCTTGGTCCACTCATCGTGAATATGAGTGGTGTCGGCCCGGTCCACGATCCCTTCGATGAACTGCGGCGGAACGAAGGTGACACCCTCGGGATCGCCGATCACCACATCGCCAGGCATGACTGTGACGTCGCCGATGCGAATCGGAACGTTGACCGCGGCCACCGTGACGCCACTGATGTAGCTCGGATGCACGCCGCGGAAGTAAGCCGGCATGTCGATCTCGCTGATGCCTTCCAGGTCGCGTATGCTGCCGTCCACCACCAGGCCGCCGCCCTTGGTGGCCCGCATGATGTAGTGGAACAGATTGTCGCCGACGATGGTGCCGCCTTCCAGCTTTCCGTAGATGTCCACCACCAGGACGTCGCCGGGCTGCAGCATGTCGATAACGGTCTGGTTGCGCAGATGGTCGATGCCTTTCGCGCGAGCTTTGGCGTTCACCACGGCGTCCAGGTCGGGGCGCGCCGGCATGAATGCCACGGTCACCGCGCGGCCCACCATTTTCTTGGAAGGATGGAGAACCTGCCAGCCGCCGGTGTACTGGCCGTAGGGGTTGCCGCGGCCACCCGCGAGCCCTGCGCCCCCGGCGCCCCCGCCTCTTCCTGGGGTTGCGGCGCCCTCGGCCCAATTGACGAGGATCTCTTCACTGGAAAGGCCGCGCGCCCGTTCCAGCAGGCCGTCGGAAACCTTGGGGCGCCCGTCGGCGAAGCGTTCCCCGGTCCAGGCCGGCGTGTATTCGATCGTCTGCTCGCGAGTCCAGGTCCACAACTGCGCGTGGGCGGGCGCGGGCGCCAGGATCGGTAGAGCCCAGGCGCTCAAAGCGAGCGCCACGTAGCCGAAATCTCGCTTGCGAATCATGCTGAGTATTATCCTCCTGGCGGGTCAACCGCGCTGACTCGCCGCTTCCGCCTTCGTCATGCTCCAGAGCCAGTCGCCGGAGCGCTCGTGGTCCCATTGCGGGGTGGGCTCAAAATAGCCGGTGCCGGGCAGCAGATGCTGCCGGACCGCCTCTTCGTTCAGAGTGATCCCAAGGCCGGGCTTGTCCGGAACCTCGATAAATCCCTTGTTGATGATGGGCTTTTCGACGCCTTCCACCAGGTCCTGCCACCACGGCACGTCCAGCGAGTGGTTTTCGCAGGCCAGGAAATTCTCCGTGGCGGCCGCGCAGTGAACGCTGGCCAAAGCGCCGATGGGAGTGCCGGCATAGTGCATGGCCATGGGTACGCCCAACTCCATAGCCGCTTCGCCGATCTTGTGCGTCTCCAGGATTCCCCCGGAAGTGGAAATGTCCGGATGAATCTTGCTGACGGCGTGCTTCTCGCACAAGTTAATGAAGCCTTCCTTCAGGTAAATGTCCTCACCGGTCAGGATCGGCGTGGGGCTGTTGTCCGTGATGTGCTTCAGCATGTCGGTGTACTGCCAGGGGATCACATCCTCCATCCAGGAAAGGTTGAACTTCTCGTAAGCCTTCCCCAGCCGGATGATGGAGTTCACGCCCAGGTGGCCGAGGTGATCCATGGACAGTGGAATCTCCATGCCCACGGCCTCGCGCGCCGCCTGCACATATTCGGAGAGCTTCTCGATGCCCTTTTCGGTCACCTCGGTGGCGACGAAGGGATGCGGCAGCGCTCTGCGCTCCCACGCGGTCATCTCCGAGGGCGCGGTCACCGTGCCCGGAATGCTCTGCACCAGGTTGATGCCTACGTCCATCTTCAGCCAGGTGAGGCCCATCTCCTCCTTGCGGGCTTTCAGGCGTTGTGCGAAAACCCTCGGGTCCGGCGATTCGTCGGTGTCGGCGTAAATTCTGACACGGTCGCGGAACTTGCCGCCCAACATCTGGTAGATGGGCACGTTGTACACTTTGCCCGCAATGTCCCAGAGGGCCTCTTCCACCGCTACCACGCCACCGGCCTGCCGGCCATGGAAGCCGAACTGTTTGATCTTCTGGAAGAGATAAGTGATGTTGAGCGGGTTCTCATTCAACAGGCGGCTTTTCAGAAACAGCGCATAGGTGGCGCTGGCGCCGTCGCGGACTTCTCCCAGTCCATAGACGCCCTGGTTGGTGTCGAGGCGAACGATCGGGCAAGGGCTTGGTCCGGGTTTCGCCACCACGGCCACGCGAAGGTCGGTGATCTTGAGCGCGGAGGGGATCGAGTTGGTGTTGACATTTCGTTGAGGCGCCTGTTCGGCCGCGGCCTCCCGCGACAAGAGCGCGCCGCCCACCATCCCCGCCGAGGTCTTGAACAGATCCCGCCGCCCGATCTTGCCATTGCGTTTAAACACAATCGTCCTCCCGTGTCTCTCTGCGTGTCCGCCCCGGTTTCCAGTGGGCCGGGGATGGGCAAACCAACCGGAGAATTACCAGTGTAGCCCTCCAGGGAGTTATAGGTGAAGTGGCGGATACGGTCGCCAAGGCATAGCACTTCGAAGCCCGAAAGGCTTCCCGGGAGAACGCAGTCGTGAACGTCGGAATCTCACGAAGAAAACTGATGCAAACCGCAGGCATCGCGGCTTTCGCATCTCCAGCGAGTGGCGCGGCCGACATGCCCGCGCCACGCTTTGAGGGAAAGGACACGCCCAAGATCGCTCTCTCCGTCGCCGACGGCGGTGGCGGCTTCGGGGGCGGGCGCGGGGGAGTGGGCGGTGGCGCACCAGGTGGCGACCAGGGCACGTCGCCAGGCGCCACGCCCGGTGATGCGCAGCCAGGAACCCCGGGCAATCCGCCGGTGGACTCCGCGCGCCGCATCAAGCAACTCGGCGTCGACTGGGTGCTTTCCGGCGGGGGTCCGATCCCCTGGGACGAAACTCGCCTCAAAGACCAGATGGCCCGCCTCAAAGCGAGCGGCCTCAACCTCGGCAACCTCATGATCCAGGGCTTCAACAACGCCATTTATGGACGGCCGGGACGCGATGAGGAGATCGAAAAAGTAATCGCTTCCATCCAGGCGGCCGGCAAGGCCGGACTCCCGGTCGTCGAATACAACTGGTACGCCCACCGCGCCATCGAGGGTTACTTCGAGGAGACCGACGATGTCCGCACCGGTGTCGGCTGGACCGGCTTCGATTACGATCTCGTGCGCACGCCGGGCCTGCAATACATGCGTGGCGTCCGCGCCGAGGAAGCTTCCATCAAGTTCCGCGACCTGCCGCCACTGCCCAACGAGGGTGCCCACACGCTGACGGAGATGTGGGCCACCATCACCTATTTCCTGAAGAAAGTGATTCCGGAAGCCGAAAAGGCCGGGGTCCGGTTGGCGCTGCATCCCAACGATCCGCCCGCCCCTATCAGCCGCGGATCGGAGCAGATCATGGGCAGCGTGGAAGGCTGGAAACACCTCATCGAAATCGTCAGGAGCCCGGCCAACGGCATCACCTTCGATTGCGGCGTGACCCGCGAAATGGGCCGGAACCCCGTCGAAGTCTGCGCCTACTTTGCATCGCGCGACCGCATCAACCACGTTCATTTCCGCAATGTGAAAGTGAAGAAGCCTTACCAACGATATTCGGAAGTATCGATCGACGAGGGCGAGAACAACATGTTCCTCGTCATGAAGGAACTGGTGAGGCACAAGTACACGCGAGAGATTTACCCTGAGCATCCCCGCGCCCTCGACTACGACCGTGATCGCGGCCACATCGGCGGCTATCCGGGCGGCGGCGGATATGCGTCCTTCGCGTTCCAGGTCGGCTATACGCGCGCTATGTTACAGGCGGCCCTGCTGTCTGTTTGAGAGGGGTCTCGAGGCAACCGCGCTGAACGAACCAACGCCGGCGCCCTGTCCTATATCCGGCCGAACTTAGCCACCGCCTCCTTGATGGACTTGTACTTCTCGATGAAGGGCAGCATGCTGTGCTCGGTATCGTCGAGAGCTTGCGCCCTCTTGAGGACCTCTTCCGCCTTCGCGCGCGGCACTACCGCCACTCCGTCTTCGTCCGCCGTGACGATATCGCCGGCATTCACCCGCACTCCCGCGCACTGGACGGGGATGTTCACCCCGGCGAAACGGTAGTGGTTGATGGTCGTCGAAGGAACCACGCCCCGGCTGTACACCGGGAACTGCAGTCGGCGGATCTGCGGCGTATCGCGTACGCTCCCGTCGATCACCGCGCCCGCCAGCCCGCGGACCTTCATGGCGGTCGCCATCAGCGCCCCGATGCCCGCGTAATCGCCGCCATCCTCCAGCACCATCACGTAGACCGATCCCGGTATGGCGCTGTCGATTGCGTCCAACATCCCTTCCGATGCCTTGGACCCTTCCGCGTGCTCTTCCTTCTTCAGCAGGACCGTCACCGCCGGACCGGCGAACTTGGCCGTGGAGAGTGCCCGCATCTCATGCGACATATAGGCGCGCTGTTTGTAGAGTTGTTCCATGGCGTCGGAAACCGAGGCCACCTCCACCAGCCGGAACCCCTCGATCAGAGGATCGGCCGCCGGCTGGGCCCTCAGTTTCACCACCAGAGAAACCGACAACACAATCGCCGCCACACCGGTCACAAATAATGTCCGTTTCATAAAACACTCCCTTTCAGATAAAGACTTTCGACCCATTGTTTCAGGCCGTTTCCAGGTGCGCCACCACGAGCTCCGGAGCGAGTGTCCGCTCGGGATTCACCGCCAGCCACGCGAGACTTCCCACCACACCCAGACCGGCGGCAACCAGAAACGACGCCGGCCAGCCAAAGTGCGTGGCGACCAACGGAGTGAGAGACGCGGCCGCAACGGCGCCAAACTGCCCGACCATGTTCATCACGCCCGAAACGGATCCGGCGGAAGGGCCCGCGATGCCGGCTGTCACCGACCAGAAGGAACTCTGGGAAAGGTACACCGAGCCGGCGCCGCCCGCCAGCACAATGGTCGCTAGGCGCCCATCCTGCGCCAGCATGCCCAGCGCGATGAATAAGGCTGCTATTCCGAGCCCGGCCACGGCAATCCCGCAGCGGCCTATACGTTTCCCATAGCGCTTCGTCAGGCCGTCGCTGATCCAGCCGCCCAGGGGTGCGCATGTGGCCATCGCCACAAACGGAAGCATGGCGAAAAAGGAGCTCGACTTGAGGTCCAGGCCGCGCACCGTGCTCAGGTAAATGAAGAACCAGGTGAAGAAAATGTTGGCGGCATAGCAAAAACAGAAATAACTCAACGAGACCAACAGCACCTCTTTGCTCCCCAGAATCGTTCTCCACGGGACGACCTTTGCCGCGTAGGCTTCAGGTGGCCGGTGGGGCAATCCGGATCGAATGTGGGCGGCCTCCTGCGGAGTCACCCAGGGGTGCTGTTCGGGCCGGTCGCGCGCCAGCAGAAACCAGACGCCGCCCGCCACCAGCCCGATTACGGCGGTGACCCAAAAGGACCAGCGCCAGCCGGAGTGCACGAGAATATACGTGATGAGGGGCGGCGCAATTCCGGCGCCCACGCCTACCCCGGCGAAGATCCATCCGTTAGCCACCCCGCGTTCCCCGGCAGGGATCCAGCTTGCCACCAGCCGGTTGGAAGCGGGATAGATCACGGCCACCCCCATTCCCAAAAGAAACCGCACTGCCAGCAGAATGACCAGCGCGCCGGAGATGCCGGAGGGCGCCAAACCCGTCAGGACAGCGAACACAGCCCACCAGACCGTCCCCAGCGCGATAACCCTGCGCGGCCCAAAACGGTCGGCCAGGCGGCCTCCCGGCGCTTGGAACAGAGCATACCCCAGCACAAAGGCGCTGAAGACCCAACCGAGTTGGATCTGGTTCAGATGGAATTCCCGTTGAATGGAGCCGCCGGCAATGGAAATGTTGACGCGATTCAGGTAGGAGATGGCGCTGAGCGCAAACACCCATCCGATCAATATCCATCGAGTGCGGCCACGCGCCGGGTTTGTCATAGATCGCATCTGAGCGCGACGCGGCCGAACCGCGTGCCGGTCAACCTCTCGCGCCAGGTTGCTGCTGCAATGGGTTCCGCCGCGCGGCGCGAATCTTCGCGAAATCGAAGATGGCGCTCTTGATCGGAACACCGATCACTTCGATTCTCTTCAGGTCGCGAGTTCCGATTCCGATGTCTTCGGCCAATCTCAAAGTGCTATCGGTGTTCTCGAACGGCGGAGAACCACGGTCTCCCATGGGGTCGAAGTTCATCAGCGCCAGCGCGACGGCGTCGGTGCAGACGGGATTCATGCCGGCGACGATCACGCCCGGGCTGCATGGGGCGGCTCCCGGGGCCCACGGCCCTTCGCCGGCGGTCATGGATTTGATGCCTTCGACGATGGCCAGGTGGATGGGCCTGGCGGCCACCAGGTCCACCACAATACGCGGCACGCGGTAGGTTTCCAGCCGGGGCGTATGCATGTCCTTCTCCTGGAGCGCGCTCTTGGAGGGCTGCCTCTTGCCGTCATGGAAGCAGTCGCCCCGGCCGTCACGCGGCAAGGCGGAGGGCTCATCGACGCCGGCGCTGTCGCCATCGATGGTGACGGGCGCGTTTCCGAAGCAGTTCTTCATGGCGCCGGTGTAGCCGGCTGTCATGTGTTCCTTCATCTTGGCGATGCTGACGAAGACATCGCAGTCCGCAAAGGAGTGGTTCAGATCGAAGCCCGGGTAGATGTATCCGCCAGTGGGCACCATCAGGCGTGAGTATTTCTTCCCTTTGCCGAGATAGTTGGTGTTTTCGAACTCGACGTTCGGCGCGGCGCCCAGAATGTCCAGCGGTTCCAGATTCGCCTGGAGGAGGAACTCCTCGATCGGATCCGTGGTGGCCCAGGCGCTCTCGAGGACGCGGATGCGCGCGGCCCCGGCCTTGGCAATCAGGTTCACCGCGGCGCCGACCACGGCTGGATTCGTGAAATGCGTCTCGGCCAACGAGAGGTTGTTGAGCCGAAAATAGGGCATGCCGGTCAGGTTGAACTTGATGGCCACGGTCTTGCCTTTGACCAGTCTGCCAACTCGGCCGAGCTGGTCGAACATCCTGGCCATCGCGGGCAGCAGTTCCTTGGGTTCGTAAGTCCGGCACCTGGCCACCGATACCGGGGCCGCGGGCGCGGGAACCGCAACCGCGCGAGCGAATGGCGCTCCGGCCAGACAGGCGCCGCCCAGGATGGATGCGGACTTCAACCATTCCCGGCGGGTGCAATTCGAATCCATGCGATTAAGCCTCCAACTCCGCGGCGACGTATGGCGACACCGCGGGTAAATGCAGTTCCACTGCGTCCTTCTGGGGAACCATCGTGATGTTGGAAACCCTCCCGTCCAGCGTCCACAACTTCCCGGAGCGGTAGTTTCCGGCTACCCGCACACCCGATTCCTCGGGGCCGCGGTCGGCATAGAAGAGTATTTGCACAAGCGCCCGTTTGCGATCGGGCGCCATGCTGAAATAGGAGCCCACCGAGCCGCCATTCCAGAACCTCAGGAGGTCGTAACGGTGGCTGATGAGCAGAACGGACTCCTGTGCAATCACCCAGGGATCGTCGAACGCGGATTTCGCGAACGCGATTCGGCCTTTGCCGGAGATGCGCCATACGTACTGGTCGTTGTCCTGATTGCTGGCGCGCATGCCGGGCGCGATGCCCCACGGGGGGTGCGTAATGAGCAGCCCGCCGGCCTGCACGAATGCCATGATGTTGTTCATGACGGCCGGACCGGGAGCCGTGACGTCGGCATAGATCACGGCTCTGAGGTTGGCGAACGAGGCCGGCGAAAGCTTGTTCTTCAAAAGAACGCGGTACTGCTGATTGGTTCTGGCAACCAGGTTGAGCAGTTCCCCGCCCATGTATTCGTTGTCGCCGGCGAAGTCGGAAATGATGCCCACTACGGCTTCCGGTGCATAGGCGGACCAGGCTTTTCGACCGTCGAAGAACCTGGCGGCGGCGGTTATTTTCTTCCAGGAAGCCAGAGCATCCGCCTTGCCCTGCGCAACTTCCGCCGCGAACCGATCGTCCAGCGAGATGATCCACCGGCCGCCATAGGCGGCCGAGTCGGCGAGCACGAGCGCGTAGGAATCCGGGAAAACCGGCCCTTTGGGCTGGGCATCGACCCACACACAAGCACCTGGATGGCGAGCCGACTCGAGTCGGACTTTCCAACCATTGGAGTCCACCCACGGGTTCCCGGTTGGGCCGGCGACGATGGCATCGCCCTGGTGGGTCTGCACACCCGGCCACTCTCCCTTCGTAATGAAGACGCTGGCAGGATGCGCCGCCGGATCGACCACGGTTAAGCCCTTCTGTCTCGCCTGTGCGGCGACGGATTCGGGCACGGCGCCCTGATCCACCACCAGACAGTTCACAGGTGTGTCGTTCAGCAGCGTCAGGGCCGAAGCGTCCTTCCATTTGCCCGGCCACCGCAGAGGGGTCAATTCAGCGCTCATATACCGCAAGTGCCATGATCAATGTAACATGGCCTGACCATCCCGGCATGATGAAGTCGTGGCAGAGCGACCGCGCGATTTACGAGAACTACAGCTCGATCACGGGCGCGGGCAACGACGTGACCAGCAGCGACGCCTACTGTCATTGGGGCACGCTGCTGGGCGTCATCGGGCTGATGGAGCAGGGCTACTGATAGAGCGCCTAGATCGCACGATGCCGCTATTGCGCCGAGAACACGCGGTACGTGCCGCGAGTGAGAGGCGTATCGAACACGGTTGTGTTGCCCTGTGGTTGCCCGTTCAATTCCTCTCCGGTTTCAATATCGCGGAGTTTCGCGATTCGCTTGTCAATGACGATCCGAGCCTGCACCGGTTCCTCGGCGAACGATTCAACAATGAACTTGTCGTTGTCATAGACGAACAGGCTGACCATGCTCGGGGCGTCCAGGCGGACGTACATGTCTTTCGCCACCACCTCGCGAATCGCCCGCAGGACATTCTGCGGATATCGGTAAAGCTCGCCCTGCGCCTGCGGAATCGTCAACACATAGAGGATGCCTTTCGAGTACTTGCCTGACAGCAGAAGCGGAGCACCCGAGGTCCTGGTGGGTGACGTGAAGGCGCTTACGAGCTCCCACGAATCGTTGGTGAAGTAGCGGATCTCGGGAAGCAGGATGTCGGTATCCAGCTTCGGTCCCCGGCCGCCCCAACCGACCGCGAACTCGCGGGTCGCAACGGTCCTGCCCGTGTATTCCAGTTCGACGATATCCTCGATGCCTTTGCCCTGAAGCGCCTTGAGCAGCCCGGACGTGATAATCACCGATTTGCCGTCCGTCAATTGCTTCTTGATCTTGGACACGATGGTAGGATCGAACTTCGCCTGCTCGGTCAGCAGAATGGTCTTCTCCGCCGCCGGGAACACCGGAACGATGTCCATTGGAATACCGATCATGCCGAGATAGCTGGGCAGATGGTCCTCTCCGAAGGAATGGAAAGGCTTGTAGGTCTTGACGCCGACCGGCCTTCCCAATTGGCTCAGGAATTTGTCCACGCGATCGAATACAAGGCCAGCGAGCTTGGCGGCGCCCGAGTCCGGCACCGTTGTTCCATCGGCGTTCCGCGTGGTCGAGTACATCGCGCCGAGATTGAAAATGGTCACTTCGGGCGCCTTGGCGAACAGCGTGAGCCACAGTTGTTCTTCGAAACGGTTGGGGAGATTCATGCCACCAAGGTCAACCCATCCACCGCCGTTCCCACCGGGCTTCAGGTTTTCGAAATACCGCACGATCGAATAGCCGTGATACTGCTGGAGATGCTGGTTGCCGGCTGGATCCCGAGTTTCCGTGCCGGAGTAGATGGCGTCAAAGTACCCCGGCTCGGTTTCCAGATTGAAGCCGAGGTTCTGGAAATGGTCGTACCAGTTCGGATACTTGATAATGACCTTCACGTGCGGATTGACGGCCTTGGCCGGCTTGATGATGAGGTTGCGGGCAGCCTCGTCCATCTGCGCCAACCGGAACTGGGTCCAGGTGCGGTCTCCCTTTGCGGCGATGTCGGAGTCGGCCTTGCAGTCGGTGAAGAAGAAGTCGTCGAGGATAAATTCGTCGAAATTGCGGGCCGTGAACTCGACGACCTTTTGCAGCATCTGGCGGTGCTCGGGATTCGAGTAGCAGTAGGTTTCGAACCGGTTTCTCTCGTTGATGGTGACAGCGATGCCGCCTGCGACTTTGACGCCTTTGCTCAGGAAGAATTTCTTCGCCTGATCCAGCGTGGCCTGGTCGATCAAGACGGTGTCGCGATGGGTCTCGAGGTAGATCTTATCCACTTTCATGTTCTTGGAAACGGCCGCCCACCGGCTCTCCAGCCAGGCGGGGTCCTTCATCTGCTGCGTCTCATAAACACGGCTGTAAAGAGCAACGTCAAAGTTCTTGTAATTTGTGCCGCCCGCCATGGCGGTGAAAACAGCAAACGCCGCAAGATAGATAGGGCGCAACTGGGTAAGGCGTCTCACTCTCGTCTTCCTCCATCGACCGCGGCTTGAGTCGCGGCCGTACTTGGGCCAAACCAAGCCGCGCCTGGTCCGCCACCAGGGTTATCACAACTCATAGAGCGCTTCAACAAGGCTCAGCCCAGCTGGGGGGATCGGTTCCGCGAATTGGTGGACCAGGCGCACGCCCACGGCATCGAAATCATCCAGGACCGGGTGGCCAATCACACCGGCCCCTATCATCCCGCCGCTTTCCGGAGGCCTTGATCCAGCATAAGATCTCCAAAGTGGTGGCCGTGATGGCGGAGCGCCAGGCGCCGCTGTTCGTGGTGCACCTTCGCTACATCCGCCTGGGACGCGCGCGCTGCCAAGAATAAGTACGGCGGACAGCCGGTCGTTTGGGCGCGCGAAGCTCTCGGAGAAGCAGGGAGCCTGACCATGGGTAAAGTGCTCGGCGGGAGCGAAGATATTTGCTATGGCGTGCCTGCGTACTTCCCCGATGAGGACGGGATCGTGCGCGAATACAAAGAGTTCATCAAAGGAGCGCCTCAGCCTCGACGTAGCCCCAGACGTACAGCCACGCCGGCGAGTCAGCCAGTCCCTTATTGCCGGGGAGGTTCATATCGACGCTGTTAGCGATAATGTCCACGCCGTCCATGTAGCGCATCGGCGTAGGGTAAGTGTCGCGGGCCGCGCGATAAGCTCCGCCCAGGAGTACGATTTTCCCGAGCAGCGGTGGGGCGGCCCCTGCCGGAAGATTCTTGAGTTTGCTCAAACCGGCAAGGGTCAACTTCCGCGGACCAAAGAATGCGTTCGATCATCTTTCCATCGGCACCCTGTGCGAGGCAGGGAAGCGTGCCGGGGCGCTTCCACCACGCTGGAACCAAACCAATCCGACACTGGTTGGGCTCTACTTTGTTTCGCGCACCTGGAGTCTTATCATTACTTGTGGTTACCGGGCCGGTTTACGCTCTTGTAGTCAACTGGCTCGCGTTTCAATGGGCTGGAGCGTTCGTCAGCTTCGTGCCCTGTTTCGTCGGGATTGTAATCCAGCAAATCGTCGAGCAGACTATTGAATATCACCGCCTGCGCCGGGAGAATCGAAAACTCCACGAGCGGATTAAGCGTCTGCGGGCCGTGGCAGCGAGTCTATCTACGCCGTCCCAGCCTGGAGGTTGATGGCAGGGAGCGACGCCCCGGTCTCCAGGTTCCACACCTTCAGCTAGCGAGCATACACGACTGACTATGCAGATTGCGGAGGCAAGGCCAACTGACGGGCCGAAACTCGATACTCTTAACCAGTATTCCCATTATTCGCTCCTTGCGACTGTCGAGGCCATCTTCAACCTGGGTACGCTCGGGCGGAACGACACCTCCGCCACCCCGATGTCGGACCTGTTCAGGGGCGGAATCCCTTAGGACTTCGCTTTCTTCGAAGGTTTCGACTTGCCAGAACTGTTGAGGGCGACCGCTTGGCGAACGAGCGCCTTGAAGGCGGACTCGTCAACTTCCTCTCCTTCGTGGATGTCGATCGCGCGGCGTGCGTTTCCGTCGAGACTCGAGTTGAAAAGACGGGCCGGATCCTTCAGAGATGCGCCCTTGGAGAAGGTAAGCTTCACGACATTCTTGTAGGATTCGCCAGTGCAGATGATGCCGTCGCGCGACCAAATCGGAGTGCCCATCCACTTCCACTCCTCGACGACGTCCGGGTCTGCTTCCTTGATGAGCTTGCGCATTCTGCTGAGGGTTTCCCCGCGCCAGTCCCCGAGTTCGGCGATTCTTTTCGAGATGAGCTCCGATGCCGACTGGCCTTGGCTCGCGCCCGACTTTTTCATGTTCCCATCCTTGAAGTTCCAGATATATTTCATTTGCAAGACAGTGGAGGATAGTCATGTAAGTGTAGAACGTCCGACGAAGCCCTCTGTGTGGGCGTCGGACCAATCCTCGCTGCTGGCCCGCCGCCGCTCTTTCACGCCAGATACTGCTCGCACAGGCGCTGGAATTCTTTGGGGCGGACCAGGCGGAAGCGCAGGTCGAGCGGGCACAGGGCGGCTAATTCGCGCGTCATGCGCGGCGAGGGCACTTCGGGAGTCAGCAGGTGGAGTTGGCCGAAATCGACGCGGTATGGGAGTACGCTGAAACGGCGGATGGTATCGGCGGGGAGGGCGCGGGTGGCCGCGCGGACGACTTCGCCGCCATCGGGGACACCAAGCTCCAGGCCCGCTTGCGCGCTCAGTGCCTGGTAGAGCTGTTCCTCCTTCAGCTTGCGCAGATCGAGCAGGTGCTCGCCCAGGCGCATGCCAGGCGGGCAGGTACCCAGCGCGGCATGGAGGTCCTCGAGCGAGATGGCCCGCATGCGCACCAGCAGTTCGCCAAGCCGGCCCTGCCCTGGCGTGCGGCACGCCGGATACTTATGATCGGTTTTTCGCCAGGCCAAGGCGCGCCCGCAAAGGCGCGCGGCGGCGAACTGGCGCAGGGCTGAAATGGTGGCCGCGCAATTCAGCAGGTTGGCCCAGAACATGCGCGGCAGCACGCCGGCGGCGAACCGCCAGCCATAAACGCGCGCGCTTAACGTGGTGCGGATCAGGAAATGGATCAGGGACAGACTCAACGTTGCGCTGCACAAGCGGGCCGCCCACGCGGGAGTGCCGCCGAAGCCGCGCCAGCCGGCCAGCCAGCCGAGAAACAGCAGATTGGCGAAGGGCGAAAGCAGGTTCCCCACCAGACCCTTGCGGTCGCGCCAGAAGAAATACAACTGGCGCAGCGGGGCGCGCCAGCCATGGTGCTGCCAGCCTTGCAGCACGATTCCGGCCACCCAACGGCTGCGTTGGCGGATGGCGGCGCGCAGCCGGCGCGGAAAATACTCGCGCGTGGCCACCGGCGCAGACGCGGGAAGGCGCAGCGGCACGAAGATCTGCCGGCAGCCGAGGGCGTGCAAGCGGAAGCCGTTCTCATAGTCCTCGGTGAGGCAGGCGGGGTCGAAAATGCGGCCGCCGCGGGTGGCCGCCAGCCGCTCCAGGGCGTTGCGGTCGAAGCCCGTGCCCACTCCGTTGGAGGGCAGAAAGCCGCCCAGCCGCTGGCGCGCCGGAATGTCCTTGAGCTGATACTCGGCGAACTCATCGCAGTAGACGCCGTGGGTCATCTCGGCGAGGCCGGTCGGCAATGGCAGTACGGGGATTTGCACCATCTGGTAGTCGCGAGAGAACCAGTTGACGATCCGCAGCGACTCCGGCGCCACCACGTCCTCCGCATCGTGAATCACGATCACCTCGAAGCGGACGCCGTTGGCGGCTTCATACTCGAGCAGGCAATCGAAGATCGCATTCAGGCAATCGCCTTTGGAGGTGGGCCCGGAGTGCGGCACCAGGGCGAGGTGCACGCGGGATGAGCGGCGGGCGGCCTCGGCCACCGCTGCGCAGGTAAGCGTATCGTTCCGATACGCGCCGGCGAAGAAATCGTAATTGGCATACTGGATAGCGGCCAGGTTGCGTTCCAGCATCCGCCCGATCACGCGGTGCTCTTCCCACAACGGAACCAGAATGGCGATGCGGCGCTCGGGAACGCGGACCGCCTCCGCGGCCGTCGGCCAGCGGCAGCGGCGCCTGCCCTTGGGGAAAATGGCGACCAGTGCGATGAACAGATCGTCCAGGCTGCTGAGCAGAATCCAGACTGCCAAGCCAACCAGGCAGACCACGAGCCGGTTGTCGGACGTCAATGAGAGCAACCTCGGCCTATTGGACGTAGTGGCCGCGTAGCTGTGGAAATCTCGCCGATCTATGTGGCGCACGCACTCGTGCGTCGAGCGTCGAGACTCTTCTCGACGGCAGGAGTGCCGACGCGGCACGCACGAGTGCGTGCGCCACCCGGCGGTCATCGCCTACTTGGTCAGCGTTACCCTGGTGTAAACCACCTGGAAGCCGAGGCGTTCGTAATTGCGCTGCGAGGCGCCGGCGGGAGCGGTGGCGGCTGCGGCCACATCGCAGCCCTGCGCCAGCGCCTCATTGAGGCGCGCCGCAATCAGCTCCTGGTGCAGGCGCTGGCGGCGATAGGGGCGCGCGACACCGTCGGCGAACAACGTGCCCAAGCTCTGGGTGACGATGAGCGCGGCTCCGCCGGCCGGCTTGCCGCCTTCCGCACAGGCCAGGTAGCACATCGCGCCGGGCATGCCGAAGACCCAGCGGCCCACGTCCATCTCCTCGGTGGTGAGCTCGGTTTGCTCGAAGAAGCCGCGGCCCACGCTGTGCGCCCACAGGTCGCCCTCGTTGGGCGTCGCCCGGCGGACGCGCGGGGTGATGACGATTTCGACTCCGGTGAGGCTCCGCGCCAGCACGTTGTCGAATTGGCCTGTCCGGTAACCGCGCGCGCTCAGCATCTCCAGGAAACGGGCGTCGGCCAACGGGCAGACCTCGATGGCGACCCGCGCGCCGCGGCAGCGGAAGAAGGTTTCCAACTCGTCCAGTTCGGCTTCGCTCACCGTGCCGTTCAAGCCCAGCCCGACGGCCTGGGTGAGCGGCGAATCCACGCCCGCGAAAATGGCGCAACCGCCGGCGATTTCGAGCGCCGCCGCGCCGCCGGGCGCGCAGCCGAGCGCCTGGGCACTCTGGGCGCCCTCGATGCGGCGCGCCAGAGCCAAATCCGCGAAAGTCAAAATGTCTCCTGTGACGACGTGGGCCAAGAGCGCATCATATAAGTATGACCCATTCGACCGTGAGATTCTCCGTACTCGGCATGACGTGTGCCAACTGCGCGCGCAGCGTGGAACGCAAGCTGGCCGCCACGCCCGGCGTTGGCAAGGCGAGCGTGGACCTCAGCTCCGCCAGCGCCGACGTGGAATACGATCCCGCCCGCGTGAACCCGGAAACGCTGGCAGGCGCCATCCGCCAGCTCGGCTACGAAGTTGGAGCATGAGCGTCACCGCGCCCGAGCGTATCGACCTGCCGGTGGGCGGCATGACCTGCGCGGCGTGCGCCCGCTCGATTGAGCTGGCCCTCTCGGCTACCCCTGGCGTCGCGCGCGCCAGCGTCAACCTGGCGACCGAGACCGCCACGGTGGAGTACGATCCGGCGCGCGCCAAGGTGCACGATTTCGTCAGTGCCATCGAAGATCTGGGCTACAGCGTGCCCGAAAGCGATGCGCGCCCGCCGGCCGAGCTGCTCTATCGCCGCCGTCTGATCGTAGCCGCCTGCTTCGCGCTGCCTGTGGTGGCGCTCGGCATGATGCACCGCTGGCCCTGGGTGCAACTGGCGATGACGCTGCCGGTTGTGCTGTATTCGGGCGCGGGATTCTACGCCGCGGCGTGGACCGCGTTGCGGCACCGCGCGGCCAACATGAATTCGCTGATTGCGCTGGGCACCGGTACCGCATTCATTTACTCGGTTTACGAGACCGCGCGCGGCGGCCACGAAGTCTACTTTGAAGCTGCCGCCGCCATCATCGCGCTCATCCTGACAGGCCGGCTGCTGGAGGCGCGGGCGCGCGCCAAGGCCGGCGCAGCCATTCGGGGGCTGATGGATCTGGAGCCGCCCCGCGCCCGCATCCTGCGCGACGGCGCGGAAGTGGAAGTCCCGGTGGCGGAAGTGAGCCTCGGCGACACGGTGGTGGTGCGGCCGGGCGAACGCATTCCGGTGGATGGCACCATCGTGGCGGGCGAATCGGCCATCGACGAATCCATGCTCACCGGCGAGAGCATGCCGGTTGAGAAGGGCCCGGGCGGCGCGGTTTATTCGGGCGCCTTCAACCGTTCCGGCAGCTTCCGCTTCACGGCCACCCAGGTGGGACGCGGCACCGTGCTGCGCCGGATGATCGAAATGGTGCGCCAGGCGCAAGGGGCGCGCGCGCCGGTGGCGCGGCTGGCGGACGTGGTGAGCGGCTACTTCACGTTGGGCGTGCTGGCGGCCGCGGCCCTCACCTTCGGGGTGTGGGTTTTGCTCGGGCCGTTTGCTACGGCCATGGTGAACGCGGTAGCGGTGTTGATTATCGCCTGCCCGTGCGCGCTGGGGCTGGCCACGCCCACCGCCATCATGGTCGGCACCGGGCGCGGCGCCGAGCGAGGCATCCTCATTAAAGGCGGCGAAGCGCTCGAAATGGCATATCGCATCGATACCGTGGTGCTCGATAAAACCGGCACGCTCACGCACGGCAAGCCGGTCGTAACTGCCATCCTTCCGGCCGCGGGCTTCAGCGAAGGCGAGCTGCTGCGCTTCGCCGCCAGCGCCGAGCGTTACTCCGAACACCCGTTGGGCAAAGCCGTGGTGGAAGCGGCGGCCAGTCGCGGCATCGCGCTGGCCGAGCCGGCTGAGTTTGCGGCCACGGCCGGTCACGGCGTGCAAGCCCGCGTGGACGGGCGGCAGGTGGAGGCGGGCCGGCCGGGAGTCACGGTGACGGTGGATGGCGCGGCGGCGGGCAGTTTCGAAATCGCCGACACCATCAAACCCGAGGCCGCCGCCGCCATCGCCCGATTGCGGGCCATGGGCCTCGATGTGTGGATGCTCACCGGCGACAGCCGCGCCATTGCCGAACGCGTGGCGCGCGAGGCTGGGATTGAGCACGTGCTGGCCGAGGTGCCGCCCGATCAAAAAGCCGCCGAGATTCGCAAGCTGCAAGCCGCCGGCAAGCGCGTGGCCATGGTCGGCGATGGCATCAACGACGCGCCGGCGCTGGCCCAGGCGGATTTGGGAATCGCCATGGGCTCCGGAACCGACATCGCCATCGAGGCCGGCGACATCACACTCATGCGCGGCAACCTCAATGGCGTGCCCGACGCGATCGAGCTTTCCCGCCGCACCATGCGTATCATCCGCCAGAACCTGTTCTGGGCTTTCGCCTATAACACGCTCGGCATCCCGGTGGCCGCGCTGGGCCTGCTCTCCCCCATGCTGGCATCCGCCGCCATGGCCCTTTCGAGCGTCACCGTAGTGACTAACAGTCTGCGGCTGCGATAGGCTACCGAGTGCGGAAAGGGCAAAAGCCGGTGCATTTTCAGTGTTTTAGAGCCTTTTCCCCGTTATAGGCGAAGATTGCCGGAGTTCGGCTGTATAATTGATTTCTCCAATTCAGAAGAGGAGTCAATGCCGATTTCTCGTTCGCTTTCATCCTGGGCTATGGTCCTCGCCCTTACGTTGCCGACCTTGTTCGCTCAACAGGGGAAGCGCGTGCCACCGCGCATCAATCAAGACATCGACGAAGCGAAGCTCGTCACTCTCCGGGGCAACACCCACCCACTTGCGCGGGCCGAATATGACCAGGGAGCGGCCCCGCGGGATCTCCCCATGGAACGTATGCTGCTGCTGCTGAGCCGCAGCCCCGAGCAGGAAGCCGCCCTGCGGCAACTGCTGGAGGAGCAGCAGGATTCAAGCTCGGCCAACTATCGTCAATGGCTAACGCCGGAACAGTTTGGCGACCAGTTCGGTGCCGCGCCGGAGGATATCGATACGATCACGAGCTGGCTGAGCTCACAAGGATTTCGGGTGGATCGAGTTTCGAATGGCCGCGGCGTTATCGAGTTCTCCGGCACCGCCGGAGAGGTAGAGCGCGCGTTGCACACTCAGATTCACAGTTATCTGGTACACGGCAAGCAACATTGGGCGAATTCGCAAGAGCCGCGGATTCCCGCCGCTCTCTCACCGGCCGTGGCTGGAATCGTGTCGCTCCACAATTTCACTTCGAGCGCCATGCGGCACGGCTCCGGTACGGCGGAGAAAGAAGCCGGCAGCGCCCGGTGGACGGCTGCGAGTCCCAGGCCGCGGTACACGACGAGGTCGTACGACGAGACGGACTATGTAGTCGCGCCATACGATTTTGCCACCATCTACAACGTTCTGCCGCTTTGGAGCGCTGGCGTCGATGGCACCGGCCAGAGCATCGCGATTGTCGCCCGCAGCAACATCGCCCTTGCGGATGTGGAGAATTTCCGCTCGATTTTCGGCCTCCCCGCCCGCGATCCCATCATCACCTTGAACGGGGCCGACCCGGGTCTTACCGCCAGCGATGAAGATGAGGCCGCCGCCGACGCCGAATGGTCCGGCGCCGTGGCGAAGGGAGCGACCATCAACCTGGTCGTTTCGAAGTCGACAACGGCCAGCGACGGCGTCGATCTCTCGGCGGAGTACATCGTGGACAAGAATCTGGCTCCGGTTTTGAGCAGTAGTTATGGAACGTGTGAGACCGAAATGACGGCGGGCGAGAAGCAGCTATACCCCAGCCTGTGGCAGCAGGCCGCGGCGGAAGGCATTACCGTTGTGGTCGCCGCAGGCGACGGCGGTTCGGCATTCTGCGACACGGACCAGCCATTTACCGTTCGCGGCTTGCAAGTGAACGGCATGGCTTCCACTCCTTATGACGTTGCCGTTGGCGGCACCGATTTCGACGACGTGCTGGACCAGACGGCAATTGCGTATTGGAATACCTCGAACAACCCGGCCACGCTCGCATCGGCCAAATCGTACGTGCCCGAGATGACCTGGAACGACAGTTGCGCCGGCCCCCAAGCACTCATTTACCTGGGATATTACTTCACGGATTCCACAGCGGAAGCCTTATGCAACGATCCCCTGGCCCAGGGGATCATCATAGACTTGCTCGACGTTATAGCGGGCGGCGGTGGTGTCAGCAGTACTTATGCCAAACCCTCCTGGCAGAGCGGTGTGACTGGCATCCCAGCGGATGGCCAACGCGACTTGCCCGACGTGTCGCTCTTTGCGGGTGATGGCCTCCTGAGCCACTATTATCCGGTTTGCCAGGCGGACCAGGGAGCCACATGTAACCCGTCGGGTCCCAATGGAATTGTCGTCGACGTCGACGGAGGTACATCCTCCAGCGCACAGGATTTCGCCGGCATCATGGCGATGGTCAACCAGAAGATGGGTTCGCGCCAGGGGCTGGCGAATCCCACGCTCTATAAGCTCGCTTCGATCCAATATGGCAACTCCGCCAACTCACAGGCGTGCAACACATCCTATTCCATAGCGGCCGGCAACAGTTGCGTCTTTTACGATGTTACTTCCGGCACCAGCGATGTTCCTTGCCTGTACGGAACTCTGAACTGTTACCTCACTAATCCTCTCGACACTTATGGCCTGCTTTCGACCTCCAGCACTTCTTTTGTCCCGGCTTACTCCGCTGGCCCTGGCTATGACCTTGCCACCGGCCTCGGCTCGGTCAATGTTACTAATCTGGTCAACCAGTGGTCGGCAGTCACTAACCCGCCTGTCCTGAGTGTCGGCAAAACCCATACCGGGAGCTTCACCCAGGGACAGACAAATGCCACTTATACAGTCACAGTTTCCAATAGCGCCTCGGCAGGCCCAACCGCTGGCACAGTTACAGTCAGCGAAGCCGTTCCCGCGGGGTTGACGTTAGTGTCGATGGCAGGCACCGGGTGGACGTGCGGTTCCAGTTTCTGCACCAGGAGTGACACACTGGCCGCGGGCACAACTTATCCGGCGATCACCGTTACGGTGAACGTGGCGTCGAACGCGCCGTCGCAGCTCACCAATCAGGTAACCGTCTCGGGCGGCGGTTCCGACTCGGCCGCGGCCAGCGACGCCACTAACATCACGCCAGTCATCGCCACGATCCCCACAACGACGACGATGGCAGCTAATCCGAGCACCATTGCCCCGACGGCATCCACCACCTTGACTGCAACAGTAACCGCCGCCAGCGGCAGCGGCACGCCAACCGGCGCGGTAGCCTTCGATCTAGGCAACACGCTGCTGGGCTCGGTAGCTTTGACCGGAACCGCCGGCACGGCGCAGGCGATGTTGATCGTTAGTGGGAGCCAGCTCACCGTGGGCAGCAACACCATAACCGCGTTCTATAGCGGGGACGCCAACTTCGCGGGCTCGTCGGCGTCGACGACCGTCACGGTAACGACACTCCCGTCGATCACCCCCGGTGGCGTTGTCAATGCGGCCAGCTACTCGACTGGGCCGGTTGCGCCGGGCGAGATCGTATCCATCTTTGGAACCAACATCGGTCCGGCCAACTACGCTCTCCTGACACTGGATTCGACAGGCAAGGTTTCGACTTCCATCGGCGGTGTCACAGTCAGCTTCAACGGTTTTCTGGCGCCGCTGACTTACGTCAGTTCGACCCAGATCAACGCCATCGTGCCCTATGAGATTGCAGGGAACACGTCGCCATCCGTGCAGGTGACCTACGGCGGGCAGACGTCGAACCCGTTCGCCTTGCAGCTCACCGCGGCCGCGCCGGCGCTGTTCACGCAGAACTCCAGCGGCAGCGGTCCAGCCGACATTCTCAACCAGGATTACTCTCTCAACACGCAGAATAATCCGGCGGCCAAGGGCAGCGTGCTCCAGATCTTTCTGACCGGGGAAGGACTAACTACTCCCGCTCAGGCTACCGGGGCAGTTACTCCGGTGAACACGTCCGGCGTCGGTCCAGTTACGCCCGCGCCGCAACAGGCCGTTTCGGTAACCATCGGCGGCCAG
>Ga0187862_10001595_pt1 | contig 23773 bp, 24 predicted proteins | sample June2016WEW_10_1_FD_133003 | JGI IMG/M metagenome (GOLD analysis project Ga0187862, IMG submission 133003) | Peatland microbial communities from SPRUCE experiment site at the Marcell Experimental Forest, Minnesota, USA - June2016WEW_10_150 | ecosystem: Environmental > Terrestrial > Soil >...
GCCGGTGCGACGAAGAACCGGACGGACCCCGCCCCGTGGCGGACGCACGCGAACAGCCGGAACGGGCGGCCGTCCTTCTTCTTGAACGGGTACACCCGCCAGTAGACCGTCCACAGCGGCCGGGTCGGTGGCGCCCGGCCGAGGTACCGTTCGGCCGAGGGGCCGAGCTCCGGGCCGTGACGCCGCCCCAGTCGGAGGTCCCAGCGTCGCACCAGCGTCGCCGGAGAGGTGTGCGCTCGGGCGAAGCGCGCCAACGTCGGCGTGGGGTCCTTCTCCGCCCACTCCGTGTAGGTGACGACCGAGACCGCGCCGCCCGGGCAGGCGTAGACGCACAACCAACCCGGGCCCGAGCTGCGGACCGTGCGGCCCCGCAGCGGCCGGGTGCAGTGGCGGTAGCAGTGCGGGCTCGTCGGGCGGAGGGCCCGTCGGAGGAGCGGCGGGACCGCGCCCGGTCGGCTCACGCGCGCTCGCCTCCGAGCACCTTCCGGAGCCACGCGCTGCGGAACAGATCCGCCCATGCGCGCGCCGTGCGCGGGACCTCCTCGGAGAATCCGGTGAGGAGGTGCTGGACCTTCCCGTCCGACCACTCGAGGAACACCTGGGGAATGAGGTAGTCCGGCGCCGGGTCGCCGTACCGGCGGACGAGCCGGTCGGCCGCGGTCTCTTCGGCCTTCCGGTCGATGTCGAGGATCCGGAGCGGCACCTTCAGCCGGCGGGCGAGGCGGGTCCCCTGGACGACCGAGAGCGGGACGCAGTGCGGGCACCACTGGGCGAGCACGATCGTGAGCCGCTTCGGTTGCGCCGCCACGGGGTCCTCCGACCCGGTCCCGGACACCGGGTTCGCGGATAGGGTTGCGGGGTCCCGGGGGTGGACCGATCAGCCGGCTCCCCCGAGGGCGCGCTCGTCCAGGACCGACTGGGCGACGTGCTCCGGCGATCGGTACGGCCCCCGCTCGACCGGGCCCCCGTAGCCCCACCGCTCGAGGAGCCCGTCCCGCTCGACCCCGAACGGGACGAGGAGCGTCTCCGCCGCCCGGGCGAGGAGCTCGAGGTAGGCGTCCGGGTCGTACCGCTCCCCGCCCTCGAGGAACTCCTCGGGCCGGACCCGCTCGCGGAACGAGCGGCTCGTCCGGTCGAGGACGACGTACCGGACGACCTGCCCCGGCTGCCGGACGGCGCCGGCCTGCTCCAGCTGGCGGAGGGCCGCGACCGAGTCGGTGAACGTGACGAACGCCTCGCTCGCCTGGCCGATCCGGTGGGAGATGACGAGCTCCTCGACCGGCCAGGCGCCGCGACGGACCTGCTCCGCGAACCCGTCCGCCCGGCGGAGCGCCCGCGGCAGGAGCGCGCGGAACTCCTCCGGCCCGCGGGCGGCCCGGAACAGGTCGAGCATCTCGACCTCGAACCGGCGGACGAGGCCGGTCGTGTCGTGCCGCCGCCCACCGATCCCGCGGAGCTTGAACTCCCCGGTCTCGTAGAGCCCGTAGTACCGGTTCGGCACCCCGAGCCCGTGCGTCACGGCCGGCAGGAAGACGATCCAGCGGTAGCGCCCCTCGTAACCGAGCGGCAGGGTGGTCCGCGCGGTGACGCTCCGGGCGAACGCTTCCGGGTCGGGCGGCCGTGCGGGGTCGGTCGCGGAGAGCCAGAGCGAGTCGACGATCCCGTGGACGACCCGGTACCCCGCGGTCTCGGCGGCCGGCACGAGGTCGGCGAGCAGCTCGCGCGCGTAGGCGTTGATCGCTTCATGGCACTCGATCCGTCCGAAGCGGGCGTTCCGGTACCCCTGGTAGCCGAACGCCGTCACGAGGATCCACTTCAGCATCTTCACCCGCCCGGTGAGGCGCGCCCGTTCCTCGGCCGGGAGCGTCGGGTCCTTCGCCGCCGCCTTGTAGGCGAGGCGCCGGGTGAGGAGCGGCTCGAGCGTCCGGGGGATGAGCCCGACCGACCGGGTGCACGACCGGTAGCCGAGCCCCGGGGCGCGGATCGGGCTGTCCGGGCAGCACCGGCACTCGAGCGTCTCCGCCGAGAGGTTCTTCCGGACCATGATGTGGGGAAAAAGGCTCGCGAAGTCGAACTCGTCGACCGGCCCGAAGACGCCGACGGGCGGGACGAAGATCACCCCGCCCCGGTCGGCGGCGACCAGGCGGTCGGCGCGCCGGAACGCTTCGGGCCGGTTCTTCTTCCACGGGACGTGGAGCCCGCGGCGGAGCGCCTCCGCCATCTCCATCGCGGTGAAGCAGGTGCCCGGCGACTGGCGGGCGACCGTCGAGAGGGAGAGGCGCGAGAGCCGGGCCGCGTCGACGAGGCCGGCGAGGTCGGCGTCGTCGAAGAGGAACGAGTTCTCCCGGTCGAGGTGGAACCGGCCGGGGAGCGGGTACGTCGCCGCGCGGTAGAGGATGCGGCCGTACGTCGCGAACGAGCGGGCCCCGCGGGCCGGGCGGAACCCGACCGGCTCGCGCCCGAGCGCGAACTCCTCCGGGCCCAGGCCCAGTGCGGCGGCCCGCCGGTAGAGCCACGGCAGGTCGAGCGCGTCCCCTCCGCTCGTGAGAAGGACGTCGGGGTCCGCCCGCGCGAGCTCGCCGACGAGGGCGCGGAGGAGGTCCTCCTCCGGTCCCTCGAGCGTCGCGTCGCCGAGCCGCACCGACGAGATCCGCCCCTCCGCCGGCGGGAGGCGGCCGCGGTGCGGCCCCTCGAGCGAGACCGCGAGGCGGGCGACGACGAGCGGCGGCGGGGCGTAGTCGACGGTCTCGGCGGGCTCGGTCGCACGGATCGCGACGCCGCGGCCGACGACCGGGGCGAACGGGTAGAGGTCGTGGGCGAGGTGGTAGAGCTGCGGGGGCGAGAGGTCGACGTCGAAGAGGGTGTAGCGGACGAACCCGCCCCGTTCGTCGACCGACCGGGCGAGGGTGCGGCGCGCGGCGTTGCGGGCCGGCGTCACCTCGAGGACCGTCCGGGGCCGGTGGTCGAAGATCGACGGGCGGAGGACAACCCGCCGGACCCGCTCGACCGTCGGGCGACCGGCGAGGTGCGGCACGAGGTCCGCGAGGTCGCTCCGCGCCCCGACCACATAGAACGGCGGGCGGTACTCGACCGCGGTCCGCCGCACGCGGGCGGTCGTGCGCTCCTTCGTCCAAAGGACGACCGAGCGGCCGTCCGCGCTCTCCGTGATGTCGAGGAGCCAGGCGTCGGGCGGCGGCGAGCCCGCCACGGTCAGCGGCGGGCCGGTCGGGCCGCCTCGTCCGCGGGGAGGCGGCGGGCGAGGTCGAGGAGGACGGAGAGGAGGATCGACTCGAGGAGGTCCGGGCTCCCGACGTACGTCGCCTGGGCGACGTAGCGACGGGCGCCGAGCCGGAGCGTCTCGAACGCCGCCCGTTCCTCGGGCGTCGTGAGGAGGCGCGCGAACTCGTCCCAGCGCTTCAGCCGCTCCTCGAGGGCCTGGCGGTACGTCGGGACGGTGCGTCCCATGCGATCACCTCCCCGGCGGCACCGCCGCCGAACTCCTCGATGCCGTGCTGGCCCGGGGGCCGCGCGACGAGGGCGAGGCGAGCGTCGTCCCGGAGGGCCCGGAGCCGGAGCGCCCCCGGTCCGCGGGAGAAGGTGACGAGGTCGCACCACGGCGGCCCGGCGTCGTCCAGGCCGGGGAAGGTCGCCGCGCCGCTCGGGTCGAGCGTGAGGAGCAGCGGGACCCGGAGCGATTCCGCGAGCTCGCGCAGCGCGCCGGCGACGTGGTGGAGGAGGGCCGCGCGCTCGTCCTCGGGGATGTCGTCGATCGAGAAGGCGGCGGGCAGGTCGTGCCCGACCAGGAGCGTCGGTGGGTGCCGTCGCGCCTCGGCCGACCAGGCGTCCACGAGCGCCACCATCTGGTAGGCCGTGAACGAGCGGGCGAGGCGGATCCGTCGCAGGACCTCGGCGGCGTCGACACCGAGCCCGCGTCCGACCTCGCCGAGCCGGTACGGGTTGAACCGGTTCGACCCCTCGAGGAGCGAGATGCGGCCGCGGCCGAGCGCGTTCCCCGCGTAGAGGAGCTCGAGGACCGGGTCGAGGGCGGCGCGGGCCCCCGTCCAGAGCGTGAGCTGGCCCGGGGCGAACCGGCGCGCGAGCCAGGGGAACAGCGGAGGCGACGACGGCAGCCCCACCGAGGTGCGGGCCCGATGGGAGCGGGGCGCGAGGCGGAACCGGGCGGGGAGGCGCGGGGGCCGGACGCGGGTCTCCTCCGGCGGGGGGGACGGGACCGGGAACGTCTCCTCACCGAGGAGGTTGTCGGGGATCGCGAACCCATCGAACATCGCACGACCGGGAGCGTTCGACGGCCGCGGCCGCTCTAAAGCGACCGCTCGGGGGGCGTTGAAACGGGTCGGGAACGGGGCGTTTCCCCGTGCGAGACCGCGGCCCGGCCGCTAATCGAGCCGCGCCCGGCCCGGCGGGAGCGGCAACCCGAGCAGCTCGGAGAGGGTGCGGGCGTTCGTCGCCGCGTCGCCGCGGAAGTGGTTATTGAAGAATCCGTAGACGATGGGGACCCGCTCGGCGAGCGTGCGCACCTGGGGCACCCACGCCTCGAGCTGGGCGGGCGAGTAGGTGTAGTCGTACCAGAGCGGTGCGCCGTGCCCGTGCCATCGCACGTAGGCGAACGGCGCGGTGATCTCCAGTTGCGCGGGCAGGTGGGGCTCGTCGGCAACGACGTAGGCCAGCCCGTACTCGCGGAGGAGCTCGAACGACTCCGGCACCACCCACGAGCGTTCGCGGAACTCGACCGCGACCGGAAGGTCCTTCGGCAAGGTCTCGTAGAACGCCCGCACCGTGGCCGGCTCGAACGCGAGCGAGGGCGGCAGCTGCAGTAAGGCCGCGGCGAACTTGCCGGCACGTCGGATCGGTTCGAGCACGGCGAGGAAGCGTCGGAGCTCCTCGTCGGTGCCCACCAGGCGGAGGTCGTGGGTGATCGTCTGGGGGAACTTGGCCGCGAACCGGAACCCCGCCGGGGTCCGCCGGACCCACGTCTCGGCGACGGAGGGCGGCGGCAGGCGGTAGAAGGTCGAATTCACCTCGACGATCGAGAAGAGCCCGGCGTAGTACCGGAGGCGGTCCGAGGTCCCGTGCTTGGGATAGACCCTCCCCACCCATTCGGGGTAATCCCAGCCGCTCGTCCCGAGGAGGATGTCGCCCACGGCCTGCCGAGAATCCCGAGCGCGAAGGTCCGGTTAAGCCCTCGTGGGAGACGTCACGGAACGCCCTCCGAGTGCCCGATCGCGCGGAGGAGCCGGTCGGGAGACGGCCGCGGGGCCGCCGTATGGGAGCGGGCGACGGCCCGGACCAGGCGCCGGACGACCGCGTCCGGTGGGCCGGCCGCCGAAACGTACCGGAACCGATCGCCGAACGTCGGCGCGACCAGAGTACGAAAGACTCTGCCTTCGTCGGCCGCGATCGCCTGATGACGGGCTTGCAGCGCGGACGGATGGCCCTTCGGGTCCGACGCCGCCCGTCGACGGCGTTCCACGAGGGGGGTCCGAAGGTAGACGATCGCATCGGGCAGCCCCCAGCGGCCGGCGGCCGACGCCTGCCGGGCGGTCCGCAGGAGGGCGTCGAGGGCCGATCGGGAGGCGAGGCCCCGTCTCGCCAGGCCCATGGTATACGTGAGCGGTCCGAGGAATCCGGTGTCCGCGAGGACCGTCGCACCGGCCTCCGTCATTCGACGGGCGTCCAGGTAACGCCGACATTCTTCGCGAAGGAGTCGTCGTTCGAGACGCACCAACTGCCCCTCGGTCGCCCACGTGAGCGCCGGGCGCGGGCGGAGGCGCTCATAGGCTTCGGGAAGCGGAGTGGCTCCGGTCGCTTGAGACGCGGCGCGGACGGTTCGGGTCTTGCCCGCCGCGGAGGGGCCCTCGACCGCCACGAGCCAGCCCGTCATCGACGGTGCCGAGAGAGCCCGGCCGACTTTAGCGAGCGGTCCCGCACGGGCGGGCGTCTTTTATCGTGAGGGTCGCTCCCCGGTGCATGGGGGCCGAGGGCGACGGCGCGACGCGCCGGCTGGTCGGCGCGCACCGCTCGCTCCTCCTCGGCGACCGCACCCGCGTGATGGGCGTCGTGAACGTCACCCCCGATTCTTTCTCGGACGGCGGTCAATACCTCGAGCCGAAGGAGGCGGTCGCCCGGGTCGAGGCGCTCGTCGCCGAGGGGGCGGACCTGATCGACGTCGGCGGCGAATCGACCCGGCCGGGCGCGACCCCCGTCTCGCCGGAAGAGGAGTGGCGCCGGGTGGAGCCGGTACTGCGGGGCCTCGCCGGTCGGATCTCCGTGCCCGTCTCGATCGACACGCGCCACCCGGAGGTCGCCGCCCGGGCGGTCGACGCCGGGGCGGACATCGTGAACGACGTCGAGGGGCTCCGGTCGGAGGAGATGCGCCGGGTGGTCGCGCGCACGGGCGCGGCCGTCGTCATCATGCACATGCGCGGGACCCCCGCCACGATGCAGGACGACCTCGAGTACGCCGACCTGCAGGGGGAGGTGAGCCGATGGCTCGCCGAGCATGCCGCCGCGGCGCTCTCCGACGGGATCGGGAGCGACCGGATCGTGCTCGACCCCGGCCTCGGGTTCGGCAAGTCCGTGACGCAGAGCCTCGAGCTCCTCACGCGGGCGGGCGAGCTCCGTCATCTCGGCTACCCCGTCCTGGTGGGCCCGTCGCGCAAATCCTTCCTCGGCTGGGCGACGGGGGTCCAGGACCCGACGGCCCGGCTCGAGGCGGGGCTGGCCGCCGCGGTGATCGCCGGGCGGCAGGGGGTCGAGATCGTCCGGACCCACGACGTGGGCCCGACCGTGCGGGCGCTCGCGGTGGTCGCGGCGGCGGAGCGGATCCGCCGTGCCACCCCGTGGACCTAGCGCGGATCCCCGCGCTCAGCGGAGCGGCTTGCCGTCCGCGTCGACCTCGATCTCCAGGACCAGCGCCCCGAGGTAGTCGCACTTGAGGCAGTGGTAGACCGCCCCGGTGATGGACGCGTTCGCCTGGACGATCTGGCTCGACTGGCACTGCGGGCAGACGAGGATCCGTCTACCGTGGGGTCGGCGGCGCATCGTCGTCCTCCTCGGCGTCCGTCAGCTCCTCGTCCGACGTCTCCTCGTCGCCCTCGGGAGCCTCGGGCTCGGGATCCGCGGGCGAACCTTCGGAGGGATCGGCGGGAGCGTCGGGCACGGCGGTCTCGTCCGCGACCGGGAGCACGACCGCGTCGCGCACCTCGTCGCCCTCGTCCAGTCGGATGACGCGGACCCCGAGGGTATTCCTCGCCTGGGAGCGGATCCCCTTCACCGCCATCCGGATCGTGATGCCATTCTTGGTCGTGACGAGGATCTCGGAGGTGTCGGTGGTCGGAAGGACGGCGACGACCGAGCCGTTCCGGCCGCCGGTCTTGATCGTCCGGACCCCCTTCGCGCCGCGGGCGGTCTTCCGGTAGTCCTCGGTGGGGCTGCGCTTGCCAAAGCCGGTCGAGGTCAGCGAGAGGAGCGTCGGGAAGCTCGCGCTCACGGGCGCCATCGCGACGACCCGGTCGTCCTTCTCCTCGGAGAGGCGCGCGCCGATCACACCGTAGGTCGCGCGGCCCGTGGGCCGGACCTCGCTGAGCGGGAAGCGCACGAGCTGGCCCGAGCGCGTGGCGATCAGGATCTCGGTCGCCTCCCCCGTCACCAGCGCCACGTTGACGAGCTCGTCGCCCTCCTCGAGCAGGATCGCCTGGATGCCGTTCGTGCGGATGTTCTGGTACTGGTCGAGCGTCGTGCGCTTGACGAGGCCGCGCCGGGTCGCGAAGAACAGCGACCCCTCTCCACCGAGGTCGTGGAGGGGCAGGAGGGTCTGCACGCGCTCGCCCTCCTTCAGCTTCGGCAGGAGGTTGATGAGCGCCTTGCCCTTCGACTGCCGGCTCCCCTCGGGGAGCTCGTAGGCAACGAGGCGGTAGACCCGGCCGAGGGTCGTGAGGAACAGGACGTCGTCGTGGGTCCGCGTGACGAACGTCCGGATGACGAAGTCCTCCTCCTTCGTCTCGATCTGGCCGAGCCCGCGGCCGCCGCGGCGCTGCCGGCGGTACTGCTCGAGCGGGAGGCGTTTGACGTAGCCGTCTCGGGTGACGAGGACGACGATGTCCGCGTCCGGGATGAGGTCCTCGAGCGTGCGGGCCGTGAACTCGGGCACGATGCGGGTGCGGCGCTCGTCGCCGTACCGGGACTTGAGGTCGTTGAGCTCCTCGACGATGAGGCCGTCCAACAGCTTCGCGTCCGCGAGGATCGCCTGCAGGTGGCGCGTGAGCGCCTCCTTCTCCGCCTTCTCCGACTCTACCGACTCGCGCTCGAGCGCGGTCAGGCGGGAGAGGCGCATGTCGAGGATCGCCTTCGCCTGCTCCGTGGAGAGCAGGAACCGGCCCATGAGGCTGGTCTCGGCGACCGCGGCGTCCTTGGAGCGCCGGATGATCTTGATCACCTCGTCGATGTGGTCGATCGCGGTGAGGAATCCCTCGAGGAGGTGGAGCCGCTCCGTCGCCTTGCGGAGGTCGAACGTCGTTCGGCGGGTGAGCATGAGGCGGCGGTGCGAGAGGTGGAGCTCGAGCAGCGACTTCAGCGGAAGGACGCGCGGACGGTTGTCGACGAGGCACAGGTTGATCACGCCGAAGCTCGTCTCGAGCGGCGTGTGCTCGTAGAGCCGGTTGAGCACGATCTCGGCGGGGACATCCCGCCGGAGCTCGAGGACGACCCGGGTCCCGTCGCGGTCGGACTCGTCGCGGAGGTCGGTCACGCCGTCGAGCCGCTTGTTCTTGACGAGGTCGGCGATCAGCTGGAGGAGCGAGGACTTGTTGACCTCGTACGGGATCTCGGTGATGACGATCTCGTCCTTGCCGTCCCGGTCCCGGATCTCGGCGGTCCCCCGGAGGTGGAGGGTCCCGCGGCCGGTGGCGTAGGCTTCCCGGATCCCCTCGGAGGAGAGGTAGCCGCCACCGGGGAAGTCGGGACCCGGGATGACCTTCATGAGGTCGTCCAGGTCCGCGCTCGGACGCTCGATCAGGAGCAGGAGGCCGTCCACGATCTCGTTGAGGCGGTGGGGCGGCATGTTGGTCGCCATCCCGACCGCGATCCCGGCCGAGCCGTTGACCAGCAGGTTGGGTACCTTGGAGGGAAGGACGAGCGGCTCCTTCAGCGTCCCGTCGAAGTTGTCGCCCCACTCGACCGTCTCCTTCTCGAGGTCGGTGAGGATCTCCTCGACGAGCGTGCTCAGGCGCGCCTCGGTGTACCGCATCGCGGCGGGAGAGTCCCCGTCGATCGACCCGAAGTTCCCCTGGCCGTCGATGAGGGGATACCGGAGGCTGAACGGCTGGGCCATCCGGACGAGCGCGTCGTAGACCGCGAGGTCGCCGTGGGGGTGGTACTTGCCCAGGACGTCACCGACCGTGCGCGCGCTCTTCCGGTAGGCGCGGTCGTGGGTCGCCCCCGACTCCCACATCGACCAGAGGATGCGGCGCTGGACCGGCTTCAGGCCGTCCCGGCCGTCGGGCAGGGCGCGCCCGACGATGACGCTCATCGCGTATTCGAGGTAGGACTTGTGCATCTCCCCCTCGAGCGCGTGGTCGTTCACGCGCTCGGTGGGCGAGGGGGTCGCTTCGGCGGGCGCGCCGGTCATGCCGCCCCTCCGAGATGGAGCTGGGCCGCGATGATCCGGTCGGCCTCGTCCAGGAACCGGTCCCGGGTACCCGCGGGGATGGTCGCGCCGCTCGCGACCTTGTGGCCTCCGCCCTCGCCGCCAACGGTGCTCGCCGCGCGGCGGAGCGCATCGGAGAGGTCGAGACCTTTCTCGACCAGGCGGAGCGTCCCGCGGCCGCTCAGTTTCAACGGGCCGGTGCCTCCGCCGGAGAAGACGATCACGGGTCGGTCGGGCGGCAGAAGGTAGCTCATGGCCATACCGGCCTGGGTCCCCGCCAGCGGGGTCTCCCGGCTCTCGAACCAGCGTAGGCCCCTCCTCTCATTTACGCCCTGCTCCTCCAGGCGAACGAGCGCCGAGAGGATGCCGGATCGCCATCGGGCCTCCTCCTCCTCGGCCCGCGCATACGCCCGGGCGTCCCCGAGCGCCATCGCGACGCCCAGTCCGGGGGTCCCCGCCCGTCCCGTCGCGCTCTGGAGATTCGACAGTTCCTCCGCGTCCCGGCCCTGCGAGGGGATGAACCAGCGCTCCTGGTCGACGAGCGCCACAAACTCGGGCAGCACCCCGTGCGCCTCGAGCCGCGCCCGCAGGCTCGCGACGAGCCGCTGGGACTGTTCGGGAGGGAGTTGGATCGGAGGTATCTCGGGGTCGATCCCGAGCTCCCCCAGGTAGGCGTCGACCGCCGGACGGCGCCCCGAGAGCCCCCGGAAGTATGGGTCGATGCTCGAGGCGAGGGCGGCACCGACCGTCCGGCCGAGCAGGGCTACCCCGGGTCGCCGGACGATGACCGACCGGCGGACCGCCTCGTCGACCAGGATCCCGTTGAGCCCGTGGAACCCGCCCACGTGCTGCCGGTCGCCGATCGCGCCGGAGAGGCCCCACGCGGCGTTGTCCCAGTTGAGCGGGTCGAGGAAGACGGTGAACAGCCACGTGAGGGTCGCCGCGCACATCTCGCGCATCCCGTCCACCCCCCAGTCCAGCGGGTTGACGAACGCGACGTGCGGCGGGAGCTCGGGGGGCTTCGGGGCGCCGGCGTACGTGTGGTGGTCGAGGACGACCACGGGGAACGGGTGGGCCGGGTAGAGGTCGACCCAGGCCGCCCCCGTGTCGACGATCAGGACCGGGCCTTTGGTCGACGCGAGCAGGCTCTGCATCTTTTCCCGCTCGACGCCGATGAGGGGCGAGAGCTGCACGGGGTAGCCGAGCCGCCCGAAGGCGCGCACCGCGGAAGAGGCACTGGCGATGCCGTCGGCGTCGTAGTGGTAGATGACCCGCCACCGTCGGGGGTGCGCAAGGACGAGCCCGCGGGCCCGCTCGAACTCTCGGCCGTACTGGGGATCCGAAACAAACGAGTCCGGACCCGAGGGCATCACTCCACCTGGAGGGCCGCGCCCGCGGCGGAATACCGCCAGTTCTCGGGGAGGCGGCGGCGCTGCCGGTAGTACCGGGCCAGGCGGCGGATCCTCGATTCCATCAGGGCGAGGCCCCGTCGGTTCGACAGGTCCTTCGGATGGGTGGTGAGGTGGCGCTGGAGGTGCACGACGCGCTTCAAGAGTGCCTGGAGGTCGTCGGGGATATCCGGCCGGACGCCGTTCTCGCTGAGGACGGCCGAGAGCCGCTTTCCCGTGACGGCGCGCGTGGAGGGGATCCCGCTCTGGTCCCGGAGGGTCATGCCGACCATCGCGGCCGTCTGCCCCGCCTTCGCGAGGGTGACCGCCTGCTCCACGACCTCTTCGGAGCTCGCGGTGACCCACTCGGGCTTGGTGAGGGGGTAGGGGCGGTGCGAACCGGCCCGTCCCTTCCGTCCGGAGTGGATGCGCGACATGGCCTCGCGCCGACACTCGTCGGTTACTTAACGTAACGGGGGCAACGGAGGGTGCGTCCCCTCGTCAGGGGATCCGGTCGCTGTTCTTCTGGACCTCGACGAGGAACGCCTTCCCCTCGGCCGTGATCGAGTAGACCGCCCGCGTGGGGGCGCTGCCGGGGCTCGACCGGGCGCCGGGAGGCACCCGGGCCTCCACGAGACCATTGCGCACCAGGAGACCGAGCGCGAGGGGGACCTTCACCTGGCCCTGCTCCACGGCCCAGAAGCGGGAGAGCAGCCGCTCCATCTCGTTGAGCTCGAGGGTCTGCTCGTGCACGCGTCCCTCGTTGATCGACTCGGCGCGGTTCAGTTGCTGGAGGAGGGCGACCAGGGTCGACCGCACGGGGTCGGGGGGCGCTTCGTCGCTCGGCACGCGAAGTATAACGCTCGGTTCGGCTACATAAAGTGCGCCGAATCGGGCCGCCCGCCCGTCGCCCTAGTAGATCCGGCCGGCGGTCTCGACCCGGTTCAGGAGGTACTCCTTCCCCGGAAGGGCCAGCGCGAATCGCCGCCCGACCGTGCGTCCCCGGTCCCAGGCGAACTCCCGGTCGTCCAGCTCGGAGACCATCCGGTTGGCGAGGAGGGTCTCGAGCGCTCGGTCGAGCTCCTCCCCGGTCGCCTCGGGGTGGGAGCCCCGACGCAGGAGCGAGAGGAGCTCGCCGTGCTCGAGGCCTTCGACCGTGCTCCCTTCGGCCTCGGATTTGTTCAGGAGCCGGAGGACCTCGAGCAGCACCGAACCGAGCTCGCCGGCCCGTTCCGCTTCGGTTTCGCCCAACTCCGTTCCTTCGGGCCACGCCGGAGTGGACCCGCGCCGTGGGCCGGAACGGCGACCCGCGCGCCGCGCTCTTAATAGGGAGGCCCGACAGGTACCTTCTCCTCCATGACCTGCACGTGCCGGAACCCGGCCCGCTGCCCGGTCTGCAACCAACCGGTCCGCGTGCCCCTGACGAACCTGGAGAACGCCACCGGGGGAGCGTTCCTGGTCGACCGGTTCGCGCGGCGGGATTCCTCCTCCTCCCGGGAAGGGCTGCGGCGGCTGATCCAGGGGTATGCGACCTGCCCCTCCTGCGGCCACACCATCTACCACGACCACTCCCGCTCGTGCGTCGCCGAGGCCCTGAGCTCGGCGGGCGTCCCGCTCCCCGAACGCGAGCAGATCCTCTCCAAGATCACGTTCCCCGAAGGGTGAGTCACCCCCCATGGCCCCCGCGGACGAGTTCGTGGTCACCCCGTACGAGGTGAAGGGCCGGATCGACTACCAGCGGTTGCGCGAACTGTTCGGCACCCAGGACCTGACACCGGAACTGCTCGCCCGCCTGCACCAGATATCGGGCGGCGACCTCCCGCCGCTGCTGTCGCGGGGGGTGTACTACTCGCACCGCGACCTCGGGCTCCTCCTCGACCAGTTCCAGAAGGGCTCGCCGTTCTTCCTCTACTCCGGCCGCGGCCCCTCGGGCCCCCTCCACACCTCTCACCTGGTCTCCTTCGACCTCTGTCGGTGGCTGCAAAAGACCCTCGGGGTACGGATGTTCATCCAGATCACGGACGACGAGAAGTTCTGGGCCCGGTCCGGACTGACGCGGGAGGAGACGGCCTACTGGGGGATGGAGAACCTGTACGACATCCTCGCCCTCGGGTTCGACCCGAAGCGGACGCACGTCTTCTTCGACTCCCGGTCGATCGCGGCGCTCTACCCGCTCGCGATCCGGGTGGCCCGGAAGATCCCGTACTCGACCGTGAAGGCGGTCTTCGGGTTCGAGCCGAGCACGAACATCGGACTCGTCTTCTACACCGCCCTCCAGACCGTCCCCTGCTTCTGGCCGTCGTGGGCCGAGGGGCGCTCGGTCCCCTGCCTCATCCCGTGCGGGATCGACCAGGACCCGCACTTCCGGGTGACGCGCGACATCGCGGAGGGGCTCGGCTACCCCAAGCCGGCCCTCCTCCACAGCCAGATGCTGCCCGGACTGCTCGGGGAGAACGCCATGAGCACGACCGGGGACCGGGAGGACAACGCCCTCTTCCTCAACGACAGCCACTCGACCGTCGAGCGGAAGGTGCGGGGCGCCTTCACCGGCGGCCGGGCGACCGTCGAGGAACAGCGTCGCCTCGGCGCGACCCCCGAGGTCTGCTCCGTCTGGGCCCTCTGGAGGACCCGGTTTGCCAAGGACGACCGCGAGTTCGAGGAGGTGACCCGGGACTGCCGATCGGGCGCCCTCCTGTGCGGGGAGTGCAAGTCGCGGGTCCTCGAGCGGATCCACGCCTTCTACGCGGAGCACGCCGAGGCCCGGATCAAGGTCCAGGGCTGGGCCGAGTCGACCATAATCACCGAAGCCCCGAAGGCCCTCTAGGCCGCTACCGGACTTCCGGTCGGTCGTCGCGCACCCGCGGCCGGGGTCCTCCAGGGGCTGGGAACTGGTCCTCCCCGGGGGCCGCCTCGGGCCCGCCCTTCACGGCCGTGAGGAGTCGGAGCATCGGCCGGAACAGGGAGTTCTGGGCCCGCGTCGGGTCGAGCGTGTAGGCGCGTTCGTAGGCCGCGACCGCCGCGTCCTCATCCCCGAGGCTGAGCAGGGAGAGGGAGAGGTCGAGCCAGCTCTTCGCCTCCCGGGAGCCCTCGCGTGCCCCGGTCTCGTCCACATGGTCGTCGAACGGGGCCCGAGGGAGGGGGTCGTTCTCGTCGGTGGGGATGGACCGGGAGAGGACGAGGGCCCGTTCGAACGCCGCCGAGGCGCCGGTCTCCTCGCCCGATTCGGCGAGGGCCACCCCGAGGCGGTGCCAGGCGACCATGTCGCCGGGTTCGAGCGCGACCGCGCGCCGGTAGGCGCTCGCGGCATCGGACCACTCCTCGCGGAGCGACCGCGCGACGCCGAGGTGGAACCAGGCCTCCCCGTTCGCCGGGGCGAGCTGGATGGCGCGGGCGAGCGCCGCCTCCGCCTCCGCCGCCCGTCCGACGTGGGCGAGGCTGATCCCGTAGTACGACCAGGCGGACGCGTCGGTGGGTTCCTCCCGGATTACATCCAAGAACGCCCGCACGGCGCGGTCGTACTCCCCCCGAAGGAGATAGTGAACCCCTAGGTCGGCGCGCTGGTTCACACCCGGTCCAGCCGGCCGAGGGCGGGCGTAGCCAAAAGGATGATGCCGGACCGGTGGGCCGGCGGCTCGGGGTCGTCCCGGGTTATCCGACCTCACGGCCCGGCCCGGTCGAGGGCTTTATATGGCCTCAGTATCCATGCGGCGGCAGAGGAACCGCGAGCCGGCCCGAATCGAGCGTCCCGCCCGTCCCACTTTTGCGACGAGTGTTCGCGAGATGAGTATCGCTCCGAGGTTCCCACGCAACGCGAAACGCGAAGCAAAAGAAGGCGAGACCGATGGTGGACAAACCCCTGACAAAAGTGCGAGACCTGACGCCGAACTCGAAGCAAGTGAACGTGCTGGCCAAAGTGATCAGCATCGGAGAGCCGAAAGAGGTCATGGGCAAGTTCGGCGACCCCCGGAAGGTGTGCGAGGCCGTGGTCGGCGACGACACGGCGGTCATCACCCTCTCCCTGTGGAACGAGCAGATCGGCTCGATCCAGAAGGACGAGGTCATCCTGGTGGACAACGGCTACGTCTCCCTCGTGCGGGGCCACATGCGCCTCAACGTGGGACGCTACGGCAACCTCTCGAAGTCGACGGAGGCTCTCGGCGAGATCAACCAGACGCTCGACATGAGCCAGCAGGAGTTCGAGAGCGAGCGCCGGTCGTTCGGCGGCGGCGGTGGCGGTGGCTACCGTGACCGCGGCGGAGGCGGCGGTGGTGGCGGCGGTCGCTACGGTGGTGGCGGCGGCGGCTACGGCGGTGGCGGCGGCGGTGGCAGTGGTGGCGGAGGCGGCCGCGAGCGGTCCGACTCCTACAAGCGCTACTGATCCGACCCCCGGACCGTAGAACCCCCCGAACCCCTTCCCCCGCCCGAGAGGGCGGGGGCCGCCCGGTCGGAGAGTGTTAAGTAGGCCCCCCCGCTCTCGCGCCTTCGGTCATGCCCGACGATCCACACGAGCTCGTTCTCTACGTCCAATCGAAGAAGGCCGTCACGACGTTCTACCGCCCGCCCTCGGCCACCGGCGGGTCCGTCCCTTCGAGCCCCGGACGCGCACCGGACGAGGAGTCGGTCAGCGAGAATCCCGTTTTCTTCCTCTCCGACGACCAGGCCCGCTGCGTCGCGCTGGTCGAGGAGACCGCCTCCCACCGCGGCTACCGCGTCCGCGTCGTCGACGTCGAGAAGGTCGGTCGCCTCGAACGCCTCGTCGCCGAACGCCTCCGCGGCGTGCAGAATTTCCCGGTCCTGATCTCCCCGAAGGGTCCCCGCCTGGAAGGCGTGGCCTCGTTCACCGACGAGCGGCTCGCCGAGCTGATGCCCTCGGAGCTGAAGAGCGTCCGCGCGTTCGCCTACCTGAAGGTGCGTGGCGGCGACCTCGACCGCATCCGGACGCTCCTGGAGACCCTGCCCGAAGTGAAGGAGATGCATTTCCTCACGGGCGACTGGGACATCCTGGTCGTGCTCGACTTCCCGCCGGGGGACTCGAACAAGCGGCGCGTCCTCGACTTCGTGACCGACCGGATCCGCGGCATCCCCGAGGTGCTCGACACCTCGACCGTCGTCCCCGAGTACTCGGTCACGAAGTTCCCACTCTAGAGCCCGACATTCCCGCCGGGGATTCGGGTCCCGTCCAACGTTCGGAGCGGGCGCGCCGGCCGTACCGCCCCTTAGTTGCGTTTGAGGAGCGGCTTAACCGAGGTCCGCCGGTCGTCCGTCCGCTCATGCAGGAGGCCTCCTCGATGAAGTGTGAAAAATGCGGCCAAGAGTCCGACGGCAAATGGAAGTCCTGTCCCAAGTGCGGCTTCGCCACCACCGCGCACCCGGTTCCGGTCGGTCCGCCCGGAACGGCGGGGCCGGCGATGGCCAACGGCTCGGACGAGGTGCGCAACTCCGAGGTGCCCAAACCGGAGGCTCCCGCACCGGAGCTCGCCAATCCCGGCCGCCCGCCCGGCCAGATCGTCGAAGGGGCGGGCGGGTAGACCTCTCCCGTTCGGGGTCGGCTAGCGACGGCTGCCCCGACGCTTGCGCCGCGGGACGACGGGGATCCCCTTCGGACCCCGGGCGGGCCGGCCGTCGCCTCCCGGCTCCTCGCTGCCGTAGAGCGCGTCGACCGTGACCGGGTGGTCCTCGAGCCACGCCACCCCTTCCACGTAGGCGGCGAACGCCTCCAGGCTCGTGAACAGCGGGATCCCGAGCTCGATCGCCCGCCGCCGCAGGACGTACTCGTCCTCGAGCATCCGCTCGAACTTCTCCTGCGTGAGCGAGAGGGGGACGTTGAGGAGCAGGTCGACCCCGCCCCGGTCGATCTCCTCGAGGACGTTCGGGTGGCGGTCGGGCTCCGAGACCTTGTGCAGGATGCGTACCCCGCGGATGCCGCGCGACCGGAGGAACGCCCCGGTGTCCTCCGTCGCGGCGATGCGAAGCCCGAGCCCGCGCAGGCGGCGGGCGACGGGCAGGAGCTCCTCCTTGAGCCGCGGCCCGCCGACCGAGAGGAAGGCGGAGCCGCGCCGGGGGACCAGACGGACCCCGGTGGCGACCAGCGCCTTCACCAGCGCGTCCGCGAACGTCGGGCCGAAGCAGGCGACCTCGCCGGTCGACTGCATCTCGACCCCCAGGAGGGGGTCGGAGCCGGTGAGCTGGAGGAACGAGAATTGGGGGACCTTCACGCCGAACCGTCCGGGAGGAAGGGGGGCAACCCCCTCGCGCGAGATCGGCCGACCGAGCATGGCGCGGGCGGCCTCGCGGAGGAGCGGCACCCCGGTCGCCTTCGTGAGGAACGGCAGGGAGCGGCTGGCGCGCAGGTTGAGCTCGATGATCTGGTAGGCCTGGTCCTTGACGAGGAACTGGACGTTGAACGGCCCGCGAATGGCGAGGGTACGGGCGAGCTGACCGGCCGCCGCAAGGAGCTGGGACTGCACCTCGGGGGAAGTGTGCCGCGGAGGCAGGCAGAAGATCGCGTCGCCGGAGTGGACCCCCGCCCGCTCGACGTGCTCGAGGATCCCGCCGACCAACACCCGCTCCCCGTCGGAGATCGCGTCCAGCTCGACCTCGTCCGCCCCTTCGATGAACTTCGTGATGACGACCGGGTGCTCGGGGGAGATCCGCGTCGCCTCCGAGAGGAACCGGCCGAGGTCGTGGCGGCCCCAGATGACGCGCATCGCCTGCCCGCTGAGGACGTAGGACGGTCGCACGAGGACGGGGTAGCCGACCTCGTCCGCGAACCGGCTCGCCTCGTCCTCCGTCGTGAACGCCCGCCACGCCGGTTGCGGGATGCCCAGGCGCTCCAGAAGACCGGCGAACTGGGCCCGGTCCTCCGCCATGTCGATCGATGCGGGGGCCGTCCCCAGGATCGGGATCCCGCACATCTGGAGCAGCGGCGTGAGGTTCTGGGCGAGCTGGCTGCCGACACAGGTGACGACGCCGCGGAAGTGCTCGGCCTCCGTGATGTCGCGGACCCGTTCGAGCGTGATCTCCTCGAAGTAGAGCCGGTCGGACCGGTCGTAGTCGGTCGAGACGGTCTCCGGGTTCGAGTTGAGGACCGCGACGCCCGGCACCCCTTCTGCGCGGAGCCCGTCCGCGAGGTTCATGGTCGACCAGTCGAACTCGACGCTCGACCCGATCCGGTACGGTCCGGCCCCGACGACCAGGATCGAGCCGTCCGGCATCGGTCCCACGTCGTCCGCGTCCGCCCGGTAGGTCAGGTAGAGGTAGTTGGTCTTCGCCGGCCATTCGCCCGCGAGGGTGTCGATCATGCGGGTCCGCGGTCGGATCCCCGCGTCGAGCCGCCGGCGCCGCACCTCCTCCTCGTCGAGGCGAGCGGCCCGGCCGACGGCCCGGTCGGAGAGTCCGAGCTCCTTGGCGCGCCGGACGAGGTCGGGGGAGAACGTGCCGCCGGGCCCGGCCGAGAGCTCCCGGTGCACCGCCTCGATCTCCGCGAGGCAGTCGACGAACCAGCGGTCGACCCACGCGGTCTTTCCGATCTCGGCGGGCGGGATCCCGGCCCGGAGCCCCTCGAGGATCCAGGAGAGGATGTCGGGGGTGGGGCTCGCGAGGTCGGCGAGGATCGCCGCCGGGGCGCGCACCTCGGAAGGCGGTACGAGGTCGGCCCGGGGGTCGCTCATCCGGACGGCCTTCGACAGCGCCTCCGGGAAGGAGGCGCCGATCCCCATCACCTCCCCGACCGACTTCATCGCCGGTCCGAGCCGGCGGTCGGCCCGCTCGAACTTGTCGAGGTCCCAGCGCGGCAACTTGACGACGACGTAGTCGAGCGCGGGCTCGAAGCAGGCGGTCGTCACCCCGGTGATGCGGTTCTTCAGCTCGGGCAACGTGTAGCCGAGCGCGAGCTTCGCGGCGACGTAGGCGAGGGGGTAGCCGGTCGCCTTGCTGGCGAGCGCGCTCGACCGGGAGAGCCGTGCGTTGATCTCGATAGCATAGTATTCCTCGGTCGACGGGTTGAGACAGAACTGGATGTTGCACTCGCCGACGATCCCACACGCCTCGACCGCGCGGAGCGCCGCCTGCCGGAGCATCTGGTACTCGTGGTCGGTGAGGGTCTGGCTGGGGGCGATGACGATGTTGTCGCCGGTGTGAACGCGCATGCTGAGCACGTTCTCCATGTTGCATACGGTCAGCGCGTTGCCCTTGGCGTCCCGGACGACCTCGTACTCGAGCTGCTTCCACGTGCCGACGTAGCGCTCGAGGAGGACCTGGCCGACCGGGCTTGCCCGCAGGCCGCGCGTCACGACCTCCCCGAGCTCGTCCCACGTGCGCGCGACGCCGCCGCCCTTTCCCCCGAGCGTGTAGGCGACGCGCACCATCACCGGAAAGCCCACCTCCTTCGCGGCCTCGCGGGCGACCTCGAGCGAGTAGACGGCCCGGCTGGGGAGGGTCGGGACCTTCGCCTTGGCCATGATGCGGACGAACTTCTGCCGGTCCTCGGTCGCCTTGATCGCCCACAGCGGCGTCCCGAGCACGCGGGTCCCCGACGCCCGAAGGGCGCCCTTCTCGGCGAGCTGGACGCCGCAGTTCAGGGCGGTCTGGCCGCCGAAGGAGACGAGGATCCCCTCGGGCCGCTCCTCCGAGAGGATCGGCGCCACGAACTCCGGGGTGAGGGGCTGGAAGTAGACCCGGCCGAGGCGTGGCGGGTCGGTCTGGAGCGTGGCGATGTTCGGGTTGACGACGATGGTGTAGACGCCCTCCTCCTCGAGCGCCTTGAGGCATTGGCTGCCGGAGTAGTCGAACTCGCCGGCCTCGCCGATCTTGAGGGCACCGCTGCCAAGCAACAGCACCTTGCGAGGAAGTTGTGGCGTCATGCGCGTCGCTTCACCCTCTCCACGAAGCGGTCGAACACGAACCCCGCCTCCTGGGGTCCGGGGTGGCCCTCGGGGTGGCCCTGCAGGGCGAGGACCCGGCCGCTCCGGTCCCGGAGCCCTTCCAACGTCCCGTCGTCGGGGTTGGTCGCCCACGGGCGGAGCGGCGAGCCGCTGAGCGACTTCGGTTCGACGGCGTACCCGTGGTTCTCGCTGACGATGAGCGCCCGGCCGTCGGGGAAGAGGATCGTCTTGTTCTGGCCCCGGTGCCCGTACTTGAGCTTGAACGTCGAGCCTCCGTGGGCGAGGGCGAGGAGCTGGTGGCCGAGGCAGATCCCGAGCGTGGGCAGGGTCCGGTTCGCCGGCCGGGCGAGCTCGGCGACCGTGGCCGCCAACTCGCCCGGGTCGCCGGGACCGTTGCCGACCAGGAGCCCGTGCACCCGCCGCCCCTCCCACCGCGTCGGGACCTCGTGGTCGTACGGAAGGCGGAGCACCGAGACCCCGCGGTCGAGCAGCGCGCGGAGGATGCTCGTCTTGATGCCGCAGTCGAGGACAGCCACGAGCGGGCCGCCCGGACCGGAGATCAGCGTAGGGCGCTTCGGAGCGACTTCCGCCATGAACTTCTCCTCGGCGTAGGCGGGGGCCCGGCGGATCGCGGCCCGAAGATCGTCGTCCGTGGGTCGGTCGGTCCCCGCGCGGACGTCGAGGATCCCCCGAACGACCCCTTCGGCGCGGAGATGCTCGGTGAGCCGACGGGTGTCGACACCCTCGATCCCCGGGACGCCCTCCTCCTCGAGCCAGGTACTGAGCGAGCGCCCGCTCGACCAGTGATGCGGCTTCGTCGTGCCCCGCACGACCACCCCCCGGACCTGGACCTCCCCGCTCTCGAGCTGGGGGAGCCCGTAGTTGTCGGTCGAATGCGCGGGAGGCACTCCGTAGTTGCCGATGAGGGGGAACGTGAACGTGAGGATCTGGCCGCGGAACGACGGGTCCGTCAGCGATTCGGGGTAGCCAACCATGCCGGTCGTGAAGACGACCTCGCCGACCCGACGACCGGGGGCGCCGAGTCCCGCCCCGTCGAAGCGCGTTCCGTCCTCGAGAAATAGAGTCCCCCGCAGCTCGACCTCGGCGGAGCGCGCCGGCACGGGCGTCAGGAACCCGAAGGGAAGGAGGAGGGGTTTCGATTTTAAGATTTGCCGGTCGCCGACAGGAAAATCTTCGCTCGACGGGGCCCGCCCGAGGTCCGCCCCACTCGCTCGCCGGACCCGGGCGGGTCGCGGTCGAGAAATCGTCCGGAAATGCGGCGCTCGGGCCCGGGCGCCAAATCTAAAGGCCACCCCCCGCTCAAGAAGGTCGGATGCTGGTCGACTCGTACGGGCGCGGGGTCACCGACCTTCGGGTGAGCGTGACCAAGCGGTGCAACTTCTCGTGCGTCTACTGCCACGACGAGGGGCTGGGACCGGTCGCACGGCCCCGGGCCGCCCACGGCGAGGAGATGACCCCGCTCGAGGTCGAACGGATCGTTCGTGTGGCACGGGAGTTCGACATCCATTCGGTCAAGTTCACCGGCGGCGAGCCCCTGGTCCGCACGGACATGGAGGAGATCGTCGCCCGGACGGTGCGTCACGTGGAGGATGTGTCGTTGACCACGAACGGCTCCATGCTCTCCGGTCGGGCCGAGAGTCTGCGGAACGCGGGTCTCAAACGGGTGAACATCTCGGTCGATGCGCTCGACCCGGTCGCATTCCGGGAGATCCGCGGGGGATCCCTCGCCCCGGTCCTCGCGGGGGTCGAGACCGCGCTCCGCGTCGGCTTGAAGCCCGTGAAGCTCAACCTGGTCGTCTTCCGACCCACGCTCCCGCACATCCCCGAGCTCATCCGGTTCGCGAGCCGTTCGGAGGGATTGCGCCTCCAGCTGATCGAGTTCATGCCCGAGCTGGTCGGTCACAACGACTGGTCGGTCGACATCGACGGCGTGAAGCGGTGGCTCGAGACGCGGGCCGACAAGGTCCTGGTGCGCGAGATGCATCACCGCCGGATCTACCTGTTCAAGGGGGCGGAGGTCGAGGTGGTCGACCCCGTCCGCAACCCGGAGTTCTGCATGAACTGCCATCGGATCCGCGTCACCCACAAGGGCGAGCTCAAGGGATGCCTCAACCGGAACGACGACCTCCTTCCGACGCGGGGGCTGGACGACGCCGACCTCCGGGAGGCGTTCCGCTCGGTGGTCGCCGCGCGGGTGCCCTACTACGGCGGCTACGTTCGGGACTATCCCCCCCGGGAGGTCGGGACCTCGCTCATTCCTCTCCTTCCCTACGAGCCGGGCACCTGAAGTCCAGGGAACGGGACCCCACCGCTGACCGAGCGGGTTCCGGCGGGATCCGGTCGAAAACTCCGTAGGCCGACCGTAGGTCCGGAGTTCTCCTTCCATTCCGTGAGGTCTGCTCAAATCCTCCCGCGGTGCTCGTGCGGACATGAAACAGATCCACGTCTGGCCCAACCACGTGCGCATCCGACACCTCGACCTCGTGCTCTTCCGCCGGCAGGAAGAACCGCTCGCCCACACGTTGAAGAATCTCACCCGGCTGGGATTCGATACCCGACCGGGCAACGTCGAGGTACACGAGGGGATCCCGGCCAACTAGGGGGGCAACGGGCGGCATCGCTCCGTGGGCCACAGAGCCCGCGTCTCGGGGCCAGAGTCTTCCCCGGGCGGACGGAGTGGGATGCTCCCGGCGGGATTCGAACCCGCGTTACCGCGTCGAAGGCGCGGAATCCTTGACCGGACTAGACTACGGGAGCGTCCGGGGTCCGTCCTCTCCGACAGGCCCGGTTCCGGCTAATGAGCTTTCGCGTACGCGAGGACCGCGCGCCCCCGGGGTTACGGGCTCGGCGGGGGTTCGCTCCCCCAGGTCACCCGATGGGCGAGCCTCGGGAAGTACTCGGGACGTCGCTCTCCCGTGATGGCGTAGACCGACTTCTCGGCGATCTTGCAGGCGTTGTCCCCGACCCGCTCGAGGTGCCTCCCCGCAAGGAGCGCGAGGGCGAGGCGCTCGGTCGGCAGCCCACCGGCCTGCAGGAGCTCGATCAGCCGGTTCTGGAGCTCGTGGTGGATGCGATCGACATCGTCGTCCATGGCGAAGATCTGCTTCTCCGAGTCGGCATCGCCGCGGACGAACGCGTCCACCGCCTGCTCGACCATCGCCCGGGTTCGGGCATCCATCTCCCGGAGCAGCTCGACCGGTTTCGGGTCGGGGATGGGCGGGCTGTCCCGCAGGTTCCTCGCGAGGTCGTAGCCGAGGCGACCGACCCGGTCGATGCAGTTGGCGATCTTCAGAACGGCCCCCAGGGTACGGAGGTACACCCCTTCGGGCTGGAGCTTGGCGATCAGGCGCATGGTCTCCGCCTCGATGTCGATGTCGAACCGGTCGAGGAGCGGGTCCTTGGCGATCACCGACTCCATGCGGACGCGGTCGGAATCGAGCATCGCGATGGTCCCTTCCGCGACCATGCTGACCGCGAGCGTGGACATCTCCGCCACGTGGTTCTTCAGTCGGGCGATCGCCCGGTCCGGGTCTCCGTAGACTACGCTCTCCTTCGCTTCTCCGTCCGTCATCCGAACCTTCCCGTGATGAACTGCTGGGTGAGCGGGTCCTTGGGCCGCTCGAGGATCTCGTCCGTCGGCCCGAGCTCGACCAGGTGCCCCGAGTGAAGGAAGGCGACCCGGTCCGACACCCGGGCGGCCTGGCCAACGTTGTGCGTCACCAGGACGAGCACGATCTCCTCGCTCAAACGCTCCATGGTCGACTCGACCCGCTGCGTGGCCGCGGGGTCGAGGGCCGACGTGGGTTCGTCGAGCAGGA
>Ga0187862_10001598_pt1 | contig 23754 bp, 12 predicted proteins | sample June2016WEW_10_1_FD_133003 | JGI IMG/M metagenome (GOLD analysis project Ga0187862, IMG submission 133003) | Peatland microbial communities from SPRUCE experiment site at the Marcell Experimental Forest, Minnesota, USA - June2016WEW_10_150 | ecosystem: Environmental > Terrestrial > Soil >...
CGCGTCTGCGCGAGAATCTCGTCGAGGATCATTCTTTCTTCTGCACGGGAGACAGGCGGCGCAACTGTTCCACCACGGCACGCGCCCCACCGTTGTCGAGTGCCGCCGCTGCCAAGCGCGCGCCGGCCCGCAGATCGGGCGCGGCACCCACCACATACAGACTGGCAGCCGCTGCCATGAGCGCGGCCACCCGGATGGCCCCGGGTGCGCCGGCCAGCGCGGCCTGCAGGAGATGCGCGTTGGTCGCCGCGTCGCCACCGGCCAGGCCCGCGGGATCCTGTTCGGGCAGATCGAAATCCGCCGGCCGCACCTCGTAGCAACGAACCGTTCCGTCGCGCAACTCCGCAACCTGGGTCGCTCCAGCAGGAGCGATCTCGTCGACCCCGCCGGCGCCATGCACGACCAGCGCGCGCAGCGAGCCCAGTTGCGCGTGGGCCCGCGCCATGAACTCGCAACGCTCGGCCGCAAACACCCCGTTCATGTGATAGCGCGCGCCGGCCGGGTTGGTGAGCGGCCCCAAGAGATTGAACAAGGTGCGAAAGCCCAGCTCGCGGCGCGGCCCCGCCACATGTCGGGTCGCCGCGTGGAAGTTGGGCGCGAACATGAAGCCGAGGCCGGCTTGCTGAATACAATGCAGGACCGTCTCCGGCGCGGGCGCAGGATCGATGCCCATGGCCTCGATGACGTCGTGGGAACCGGAACGTGACGAGAGCGCCCGGTTGCCGTGCTTGGCGACCTTGACCCCGCAGGCAGCCACGATGAACGACGCCAGGGTCGAGATGTTGACCGTGCCCGAGCCGTCGCCGCCGGTGCCGCAGGTGTCGAGCAAGGCTGGCTCGTCGGCCGGCACGCGCAGCATGCGCTGGCGCATGGCCAGCGCCGCACCCACCACCTCGTCCACGGTTTCGCCCTTCATGCGCAAAGCGGTGAGCAGGCCGCCCACCTGGGCCGGGGTGGCCTGGCCGTCCATGATGCTGCCCACGACCGCGGCCATGTCGGCTGACGTCAGACTGCGACCCGCCACCACCAGGACCAAAGCCTCGCGAATGCCCAGGCCGGGCGTCGCAGCCGGGCCGGTCACGCCGGCCTCGCCAGGCGCAGGAAGTTGCGCAGGATATCCTTGCCCACCTTGGTCAGGAACGACTCGGGGTGAAACTGCACGCCTTCCACCGCCAGGCTCTTGTGGCGCAAGCCCATGATCTCTTCGTCCCAGGTCTTGGCCGTGATCTCGAGGCAGTCAGGCAAGCTCGAGCGTTCGACGACCAACGAATGGTAGCGGGTGGCCTCGAAGGGGTTGGGCAGGCCGGCGAAGATCCCCTTGTCGTCATGAAACACGCGCGAGGTCTTGCCGTGCACGACTTCCTTGGCACGGATGACCTTGCCGCCGAATGCCTGGCCGATGGCCTGATGGCCCAAGCACACGCCCAGGATGGGAATCTTTCCCGCCAGGCGGCTGATCACTTCGAGCGAGATACCAGCTTCATTCGGGGTACAAGGCCCAGGAGAAATAACTATAGCTTCTGGGTAGATACGCTCGACATCATCAACTGAAACTTCATTGTTGCGCACGACCCGGACCTGCTGCCCAAGCTCACCCAGGTACTGCACCAGATTGTAGGTAAAGGAGTCGTAATTATCGATCACCAGCAACATCGCTAGCGCTCCCCGTTGGCTGCCGACTGCCGAGCCAGCTCGATGGCGCCGAGCACCGCACGCGCCTTGTTCACGCACTCCTCATGCTCGGCCTCGGGCTGGCTGGCGGCCACGATGCCCGCCCCGGCCTGCACGTGCATGGTGTCGCCCCTGGTGACCAGGGTGCGAATGGCGATCGCCAGGTCCATGTTGCCCGTGTACGAAAGGTAGCCAACCGCACCGCCGTAGACCCCACGCCGGGACGGCTCCAGCTCGTCGATGATCTCCATGGCCCGAATCTTGGGCGCGCCCGAGAGCGTGCCGGCGGGGAACGCCGCGCGCACCACGTCCTTGGCGGAAAGACCGTCCACCAGGGTGCCGCTCACGTTGGAAACCAGGTGCATGACGTGCGAGTAGCGTTCCACGACCATGATGTCGTCCAGCCGCACGCTGCCGGGCGCAGCCACCCGACCCACGTCGTTGCGGCCCAGGTCGATCAACATCACGTGTTCGGCCAGCTCCTTGGGATCCGCACGCAGTTCCTTTTCCAGGGTCTCGTCCTCCTCGACGCTGCGGCCGCGACGGCGCGTGCCCGCCAGCGGTCGGACATCCACCCGGCGGCCGTCCAGACGCACCAGCACCTCGGGCGAGGCGCCGGTCACGACAGCCTCGGGGAATTCCAGGTGAAACATGTACGGCGATGGGTTGGTGACACGCATGATGCGGTACACGTCGAACGGGTCGACCCCGCCGCGGGCCACGTCGAAGCGCTGCGAAAGCACCACCTGAAACGCATCGCCTGCCTTGATGTATTCCTGGATGCGACGGACAGCAGCCTGATAGTCCGCCTGGCTGGTACGCGCCACGGGCTGCAAGCCCGACGGGGCCGCAGCCCCGACATCGAGCGGTGGCAAGGCGCGCGCGGGCCTGGCCAGACGGTCGTAGATCTCCTCCACCTTGCGGCAGGCCTCGTCGTAGGCGCGGTTGGGATCGACGCCCGCCACGTCCACCGAAGCCACTGCCTTGATGGTGCCGCGCAGGTTGTCGAAAACCACCACGGTGTCGGTCAGCGCGAAGCACATCTCGGGCAGGCCCAGCTCGTCGGGCGCGTGCGCGGGCAGGCGCTCGAAGCGCCGGACGGCATCGTAGCCCAGCCAGCCCACCGCCCCGCCGAAAAAACGCGGCAGCCCGGGCGGGACCGCGGGCGGGAAGCTGGCCAGGGTGCGGCTGACGTAGTCGAGAGGGTTGGCCTCGCTGACACGTTCTTCCACGACAAAGCCATCGCCGTCGGGGCGCAGGCGTTCGACCTGGGTGCCCCGCGCGCGAATCACGGCGCGCGGCCGCACGCCGGCGAAGCTGTAGGCTGCCCACTTCTCGCCGCCCACCACGCTCTCGAGCAGGAACGAGTACGGTCCTCGGCCCAGCTTGGCAAAGACCGAAACCGGCGTGTCCGTGTCGGCCAGCCACTCACGATACACGAAGCACAGGCGCCCCTGCCGGGCGAGAGCGAGAAAGCGGGTGCGGTCGGGAACAAAGGCGGCCATGGGTTGGCTGGTCGAAGATTAGCACTACTTGCCAGATCCCGTCGGCAACTCGACGCGGATCTCGCCCTGTTCCAGGGGATCCACCTGCCGCAGGTTGGCGGCCATCTCGTCGTAGTCAGCGGGAAGAATGCGCGAGAACGGAAGTTGCCAGCGCCGTCGCAGCAGCAGGCGTACGGTGCCGCGCGGGTCGGCCGAAAGCGCCTCGGCCTGAACCTGACGTTCCTCCGAGAAGCGCGCGTCGCCGGCGGCGATGCTGCCGCTCGGTCCCAGTTCGATCACCTGGGCACCCGCCGGCAGCTCGATCTCGGCCTCCAGCAAGAGCGGCACGTCGTAGCCGAGTTGCAACGGCGTCCGCCGCTGCGCCTCGGTGAAATAGCGCCGGCCTGGCTGCGACAGGAAGAAGCTGGGACGCAGCCAGAGAACATTGCCCGTGCGTGTGGCCATGCGCGGGTCGTTCAGGGTGTAGCGGACAGTTCTGCTTCCCGCCGGACCCTCCCGCACTGAAAGCTCGTCCAACACTGCGCCGGGAAACTGCTGGCTCAGCCAACGCTGCTCGAATTCCTGGCGCAGCTTGGTGCGATCCCGACCCGCCCGCTCCAACGCCTCGCTCCACTCCAGCGAGGGCCAGCCACTGAGATCTTCCGTCACGGTCGTGGTCGCGCTGCCGTCCGCCGCCAGCCGCATCTTCATGACCACGTGGCGTCCGTCCGGCACCGCGCCGCGGGCGATGGTGAGCGCGTCGTCACCCAGCGCGAAGCCAGGGGCACCAGCCAAGCCCGGCGGCAGATAGCCGAACGGGGCATGCCGCGTGCGCGGATCGAAGAATCGCGCCGCCCCGTCGGGCCCGGGCAGGCGCACCAGCGCCTCGCTGAAGTCATCCAATTCCTGCGACACCACCGGGGCCCCCGCTGGCGCGCGGGTCAGCGGCCGCAGCAGCATCAGTTCAGCCTTCAGCCCCAGCGCTCGCGCCAGCGCCAGCACCACGGCCGCGCGGTTGCCCTGTCCCCGATCCAGCGCCACCGTCGCCGGTTCGAACAGACTGTCCTCGGGCTCGATGTGCTGGTTCACCCAGCGGTTGATGGCCTCGGACATCGTCGTCCGCGCGGCAACCGCCTCGGCCCCGATCAGCGCAGCCACCCGTCGCACATCAGGTGAGACGCGCGCCACGCTGTACAAACGGTCGGCCAAGAAGCGCGACCAGCGCGCCTGATCGACGCCGCTCGACACGCGCACCGAGGGGATCCAGTCCTCCACAACAAAGGACGAGCGCTCGGCAAAGAGCTGCGGCATCTGCCGCGCGACGAAGCACAGCAGCCGGGTGCCGTCGGGACCAGACTGCAGCGTGGGTTCTGGCGCCCTGGCCCGTCGATCCTGGTCCACCGGCATCCCGTCCGGCACGATCAGCAGATACTCGCTGCGATCCAGCGGCGCCTCGAACGACTGGAAGTAGAAGCGCTCGCCCAGAAAGCCTGGCGCGAACGCCTCAGCCGGCTGCTTGAATTCCAGGGTCTCCCACTCGACGAAGTCGCCCACCGCCACATCGGGGGCCGAAACCGTGGACTTGCCCACGATTTCCTGGGCTTCGCGGATGGTGCCGTCCGCCTTGCGCGTGCGCAAGGCCAGCACCTCGGCCCCCGAGGGCAGGGAAACCTCGCCTGCCCGCTCGATGCCTTCCTTGCTCAACACCTGCGTGATGGTGTGGGTGAGGCTGGTGCGCCCTCCGTCGGGGAAGATGCGCTCGACCGCACGATCCAGCACCACCACCGCCGGGGCTTGATAGCGATGGCCAGAGGCGAGGAAGTCCCGGATCACCTGACCGCCATCCAGCCGGAATTCGTCGAGCGGCAGGGACATCCCCGCGATACGAGCCGCCTGCCGGACGGCGCCGCTCGCGGGAAAACGCCGCAACGTCTCTGCCAGCACGGCGTGCGCCGCTTCCCCCGCACCAGCAGCCAGCAGCGCATCGGCCAGGCGCAGGCGCAGATGACTGTCATAGGGCGACCAGTCGACCAGAGCCCGCAATTCCGATGCGGCGCCGGCCGCATTACCCCGAGTCAGCGCCAGCGCTGCTAACTCGGAGCGGAGCAAGGCCGGCTCTCTGCTGCTGGGCAAGGCCCGCCGCAGGGCTGCTTCCGCTGCGGCGACATCGCCCCGCTGTCGATACCACAACACAGGCGCTTCAGACTGGGCGTCGCAGGCAAGCAGCAGGCCAGCCAAGCGCTCCTGCTCGCCGACCATGGCGCGCTCCTCGGCGCGATGAAACCCGCTCTCCAGGGCCGAACACGCCCCCTGCCCTTTCTTTGCGTGCGCAAGAGCCGCAGCCAGGGCCTCGTCGGCGTCGCGTTCCAGCCCGCGGGCGCGCAGAGCATCGGCCAGTTGCAAGCCTGCCGCCCACCAGCCGGCGGCCACGCTCCGCGCCTGCTGGGCGTCCTCTGCGGACTCGCGCGGCCGGTCGTTGTCGAGTTCCAGTCGCGCCAGGTCCAACCAGGCCTGCGCCAGGTGCGGGTCGACGGCCACCGCACGCAAATAGAGGCCTCGCGCACGATCGCGGTTCATGTCTTCAGGTCGCGTGGAATCGGTTTCCGACAAGCGCGCCGCCCCGGACAACCCGAGCGCAAAGCGGGGACGCGTGGCAAGGGCAGCCGCATGCACCAACTCCTGATCCACATCGCCGGCTGCGTGCGCGGACAGGGCCGTCGCGAGATCGAACACGGAATCCTCCAGCGAGGAACGATCCGGCCAGGCTTCGGACTCGACGCGCGGCCGACTGGAAACCGGTGCGAGCAGCAAGCCCACGTCGATGCGTCCGCCGTAGCTGCCCAGGCGCAGTTCCACCTGATGCCGACCCTCGCTCAGCGCCAGCGCCAGCGCTGTCCAGCGCGCGCCGAAGGACTCGGGCGAATCGCCGTGATGGTGCCAGGGGCCGCCATCCACACGCAGCAAGGCCGGTCCCGGGTAATCGAGCACCACCTGATAGTGACCCGCGCGAACGTCAATCTCGGAGCGCAGTACGCGCACGCCCGGCAGAGGATCCGTGCTGGGCGTGGTGAAGCGACAGCCTGAGTGCGCCAGCACCCGCTCCGGTTGTGCCGGACGCATCTGGTTGGACATGAGATCGAGATACGGCAAGCGGCCGGCCACGCCGACCAGACGCAGCTCGGTCGGGCACCCCCACCGATGCGCCTGCCTCGCCAACAAGTCCGTGTCCGCCCGTCGCCGCGCGATCTCGATGGCGAGGGACGCCAGCCCGTACTGCGCTCGCCAGGGAAGGCGCTCGGGCGACAGGGCCATGACCCTCTCTTCCGCCGCGCGACGGTCGGGCAATTCCTCGAGAAGCTGCGGCAAGCGCGCAGCCGCTGCCGAGGCGAGCAGCCCGTCAGGCGCAGCGCCGCTCGCCGCCGCTGCCTCGATCAGGTCGAGGGTATGCGCTACGGCTGCCTGGTCGTCGCCTCGCTCGTAGGCCAGGCTACTCGCGCCGAACAGGGCCAAGCTGCGCGGCTCGCGTTTCGCGCCCGCACCCAGGACGCGCCCGAATAGTGCCGCCGCTTCGTCGTTCTTCCCGTCGACCAGCGCCTGCCAGCCCCGGCCTGTATCTGTCGCGGGATCGAGTCGACGGCCACCGCCCAAGATTCCCGCGCAGCCCGAGGCGACACACAGCAAGAGCACGAGGCGGCTCCTCTTGCCCTGCCCCCGGTCAACCCGCGAACTCATCGCGGGTTCTCCCCTGCGATGACGATGGGCTCGCCCAGCAGGTTGTCGACATCGCGCAGAAAGGCGCGGAACTCTCCGTACTCGCTGGCGGCGATCCGATCGCGTTCCACCCAGAGAAGCGAGCGCACCTTGAGCGCGCGTCCGTCGGGCGACACCTCCACCTGCAAATCGAAGCTGCCGAAGGCACACTTCAACGTGCGCGCGGTCGGCACGCGCGGCAGGCGGAACCCGTCGGGCAAGCGGTACTCGATTTCCTCCTGGTGTTGCCAGGGAAACCCGAGAACCAGCGGCCAGCGCCGCGTGCCCAAGCGCGCGTAGGTTTGGGTCAGATCGGTTTCACGCGAACTCGAAGGCAGAAGCAACTCGCCCCGCTGGTTGGGCTGGGCCAGGTGCGGGACGAAGGCCCGGGCCCGCACCACGACCGGCTGATTGGGATCCTCCACCCCGGTCATATCCACCGCCTCCAGCCGCGCGCCGGTGTGGCTGCCGTTCCACACCTTGGCGTAGCGTTCGCGCCGCTCGCCCGGCGTCTGGTAGTGCGCGCGCCACTCCTGCGCCGCCTGGCCCTTGATGGTCACCGTCTCATCGACCTGCGCGCTGCCGTCGGCGGCCAGCGTGACCTTCCAGACGCGCGCAGCACGGTTGGCCGACGCGGGCAGCACCGGGGTGCGCGCAAGCGTGGACCCTCGCGCTCCCACTCGCAGGACCATCACCCCCTGATCCTGGCTGGGCAACTCGTCGAGACCGGCAAACTCCGCCGTGCCGTCGAGATAGAGGTCGAGCCGCGGAACATAGGTAATGGCGTGGTCGAAGATGGCCAGCGACGCCGGCTGGCTGTCCACCAGGCCGGCCCGGCGCGAGCGCAGCAGGACCAGCTCGGACTCGATGCCCTGCTCGCGCAGCAGAGCCACCAGCAGCGAGGCTTTGTCCTTGCAGTCGCCAAACCGGCGCAACAACACCTGGCTGACCGGATAGGGCTTGTATCCATGGATGCCGAACTCCAGCCCCACATAGCGCGTCTTCTCGATCACGAACCGGTGCAACGCCCGCACCTTGTCCGCGTCGCCGTGCAGGCCAGCGGTGACCTGCGCCGCCACCTGCACTATGGTCGGGTCACTCTGCAACTGGTCCTTGACCAGGCTCCAGTACCAACGCCCCACCTCTTGCCAACTTTGGTAGGTGCTGATGTGCAGGTAGGGCGCGACCTCGGTCAATCCGGGCATGGACGGCTCGATGTCGACGCGGGCCACGTCGGCGGCCACCCAACGATAGACCATCTCGTTCCCCTGACGTTCCACCCCACGCTTGAGTCCTGGCAGGTGCGGCTGGTTGAAGTGGAACAAGCGCTGTGCCGGCGCGATGAGGGTGTAGTCCCAAATCCGTTTGGGCAGCACGTCGGCAATCAAGGCAAGCTCGCCGAAATAGTCAGCCATGTCGTTCTGGAAGGCGACATCCGCCACGGTGTACTGCACCTCGATGACGTCGCCGGCGCGCAGGTTCTCGAAGCTCACCACCTCGGCGCGCGCGTCGTAGTACAGGCCGTACCAGGGTTCGGACAGGTCGCGATCGTCGCGCCCGCTCGCCTGGAAAACCTCGACCTCGCCCGTGGGGGTGCGACGAAAAACGCGCGCTTCACGGATCTCCACTTCCTGCTCGCCGGGTAGGTAGCGCACCAGCACCTCCCGGTTGTCGCGGGCCGCGCGCTCGCTGCGCAGATGGACGATGCGCTGGACGAAGGCGTCCGACAGACCGTTGGGGTGAACCCGGGTGACGTGGCGGTCGAGCAGGATCGCGGCCGGATCGCTGTCCGCGGCGGCCAGCGGCGACAGCAGCGCCGGTCGGCTCAGCGTCGCGCCGTCAGCGGCAAAACGTCGCGCAAGATCCTCGGCGCCTGTCGACCGACGAGTCCCGTCGGAGGCCGCGGCCAGCGACTCGGCGTAACGCCGCAGCGCCGGTTGCTGCGGACGCAGGCGCAGCGCTCGGCGCAGGCTTGCCGCCGCCTCCTGCGGGCGTCGCAGCCGCGCCAGCAGGCGACCCAGCTCTTCGTGCAAACGCGGCTCGTCGGGCAAGCGCAGCAGGGCCCTGCGCAACACCGCCTCGGCCTCGCTTCCCTGTCCCGCTCCCTCGATCGTACGCGCCTGCTCGATGATCAGATAGTGCAAATCTGGCCGCCACCCCGCCGCCTCAGCGTAGAGATGGGCCGCCTGACCATAATCCCCGCGACGGCGCGCGCTCGCGGCCAGGTCGCGCAGCAGATCCGCGTTGGAACGCCGCGCGTCCCATAGCCGTCTCCGCTCGGCGTCGGCCTGGTCCACACGGCCCAGGGCCTCGATCGCACGCGCGTGTGCCTCCTGCACCGCCGAGGTGCTTCTGGCCGCGGCGGGAAGCGCGTCGAGGCGCCGCAAGGCCGCCGCGTAGAGACCCGTCTCGCCCTCCTCACCCGCCAGGGCGAGCTGGGCCGGAAGCGAGGCCGGGTCAGCTGCGGCCGCTTCCCGCCAGCGCTGCAGCGCCGCCTCTGGCCGACGTTGCCGTTGCGCCAGATCGCCAAGCTCGGCCAGCACCAGGGCCCGCTCGCCCGGCCCCGGCGCCAATTCCAGCGCTCGCTCCAGCGCCGCTCGCGCGTCGTCTTCCTCTCGCGCCACCTGGCCCAAGAAGACCAACGCCGCGAAGCGAGCCGCCGGGGATGCCGAGTCCACGCTCGCCGCCCTACCCGCCGCCAGTTCGACTGCCTTGCTCTCGCTGTCCTCGCTGCGCAGAAGATCCAGAACGCGCGCGCAGTCGAGCCAACGCAGGGATGCCTCGTCCCGCGAGGCCCGCTCCGCACGCCGGCGCAAAATCTCTTTAAGATCTCGCACGGCTGGTGGGCGATCTGGTGGTGCAGAGGTCGCCACGCTGCCGGCAGGCGACTCGGCGTTGGCCCTCAACCCCGGCGGCGGGGCCCCCTGGGGATCGGTCACGCGCAAGAACATCTGCCAGATCCCGCTGGTCACGATTGTCTTCACCAGCAACACGCTCTCGCCGCTGGGAAGCCAGATCGCCGTCGCATCCTGATCCAGCGCCGCCGGCCGCACCACGTCCCGACTCATCACCAGGCGGCCGTTGACCCAGGCCTTGACCGGTCCGGGCGAGCCAAGGCGCAACGCCGCCCAGCGCCCCCGATCGCTGTGCAGGTACGCCAGCACATACGCCGCCGCATCGTTGTCGGGACGCAAGAGCGCGCCCAGCATGACCGCTCCCTGGCGCGCCACCTCGATCGAAGTCCGGCGCCAGCAGGCTTCGTGGGTCTTGCCCGGGTGACACTGACTTGTGCGCGGGTCAGGCAGAGCCAGCTCGGCCGGATAAATGCGATCCAGTCCGCTCCGCCCCTGGGCATCGAATGGCCCCAACACCCACAAGTCGCGCAACAACCCCAGCCCGCGCCGACGCGCCTCTGCCTGCTCGTGCTGGCCCGCGCGGTCCTCTTCCAGTGAAAGGAAATAGGACGCCTGTGCGGCCACCAGGGGATCTGCCCTGCCTTTTCCCTCGACAAAGTCGCGTAGCACGGCTGCCAGCCGGCCTGGGCTGAGCATCGCATCCATGCGCAAAAGTGCATCCAGCGAAGCTGCCGCCTCGGGTGCCGCCCTGCGGGCCAGAAGAGCCGCGCGCTCGGCCTCGAAGCGAGCCTCATACGCGTCACCCTGCCCCGCCACGAACGCCGGCCAGGCGACAAGCAGCGCCACGGCGCACGCCGCTCGCCCGACAAACGTCATCTTCATCACGGCCCCGCGCGATGCTATGGCGCGAAGTAACGCCCGATGGCCTCGCGCAGGGCCAGGCGGGCGCGGTGCAGGCGCGTCTTGACCGCCGGAAGCGACAGCCCGAGCAGCTCGGCGGTTTCCTCGGTCGACAGTCCCTCCACGTCGCGCACCAGGAAGACCGTGCGCAGCCCATCAGGCAAGGCGTCCACCGCCGTCTGGATGTGGCGCCGCAGTTCCTCGGACTGGAACTGTTCGTCCGGCCGCTGCGACCAGTCCTCCGACGAGGCGTGCACCGAGTGTTCTGCTGCCTGGTTCAGCACGCCCGGTTCGACGTCGTCCAGCATGACCTCGGGATGCCGGTTGCGCGCGCGCAGGAACATGAGCGCCGCGTTCACGGTCACGCGATACATCCAGCTCCCGAACTGCGCCCTGCCCTCGAAGCCCGGCAGGTTCCGCCACGCCGACAGGAACACGTCCTGCAGGATCTCCTGTGCGTCGTTCTCATTGCGGACGAAGCGCATCGCCAGCCGATAAAGCTTGTCATCGTAACGGCCCAGCAGCTCCTCGAAGGCCGCGACATCCTTGCCGCGCGCGCGCGCCACCAGCACCTCGTCGGTCAGGCCGGCCAGGGCAGATGGCTTTGCACCGTCGGGGCTGTGATGGGTGTCACTCTGGGGCATTGGGTTCCCCTCGCGGGAGGGGACAAGAATAGGCTACTGTTGCCCGAGAGGATAGACCTTCGATCGCTTCGCGCTACACTTCGCCCTTCCCCCACCCCCATGGTCATCGCCGTCCTCAAGTCCCTGCGCTTTCATCAGTGGGTCAAGAACCTTTTCGTGCTGGGACCCTTGGTGTTCGCGCGCCGAGTCGACGACCCACGCGCCGTGATTTCGGCGACTCTGGCCATGGCCTGCTTCTGTCTGCTGTCGAGCGCGGTGTACGTGTTCAACGATATTGTCGACGTGGACAAAGACCGCGCCCATCCCCTCAAGCGCTTGCGCCCCATCGCCTCGGGAGCCCTGTCGGTGGGCCGCGCGCGCGTGCTGGCCGCCGTGCTGGCCGTGGTCGGCCTGGGCGGCAGCTACCTGATTGCCCCCGCGCTGGCCGCCGTCGCCGCCGCGTACCTCGCGCAGAACGTCGCCTATTCCTTCTGGCTGAAACACGTTCCCTTCGTGGACGTGGCGTGCATCAGTGCAGGGTTCCTGTTGCGCGTGCTGGGAGGCGCCTATGCCATTCCCGTGGACCCCTCCAACTGGGTGTTGCTGTGCACATTGTTGTTGGCGGCGTTCCTGGGTTTCGGCAAGCGCGCGCACGAGCTGCGCGTGGCCGGAAGCAAGGGCGGCAACCAGCGTCTGGTGCTCGACCGCTACCCACCCAACGTGCTGCGCGTGTTGCTCTACCTGCTCGCCATCCTGACCATCGTCGCCTACATCCTCTACACCCAGTCGCCCCACGCCCTGGCTTTCTTCGGCACGCGCCGCCTGGCGCTGACCGTGCCCTTCGTGGTGTTCGGCGTCTTGCGCTTCATCTGGATCGTCCAGGGCAAAGTGGACAGCGAAAGCCCCACCGATTCCATGCTCCGCGACGCGCCCTTTCTCATCAACCTGCTGGGCTACGCGGTGGCCATCATGTCGATCCTGTACGGCGGCTGGTAGGATTTTCCGGGCTGACCGACTAGCCACGCACGCAGTTGCGGCCCGCGTTCTTGGCCTCGTACAGTCGCTCGTCGGCGCGCTTGATCAGCCCGGCCGCGTCGGTGGTTTCCTGGTCCAGGGCCGCGACGCCCAGGGAGATGGTGACGTCCATCTTGACGCCCTCGAATCGGAACTCCGTGGTCTCGACGATGTGCCTGATCTTCTCGGCCAACTGATGGGCATTGTGGCAATCGATCTCGGGCAGTACGATGGCGAATTCCTCGCCACCGTAGCGCGCGAACAGATCCTCGCGCCGGATCCGGTTCTTCACCGTCATGGCCAGCGTCTTGAGCACGGAATCGCCGGCCAGGTGGCCGTGGGTGTCGTTGACCTGCTTGAAGTGGTCGATGTCGAACATGACCAGGGACACCTCGCGCCGATAGCGCAAGGCGCGCGCGATCTCGCGCTCGATGCACTCCTGGAAGTAGCGCTTGTTGAAGATCTGGGTCAAGCCGTCCACGGTGGTGAGCCGGTAGATCTCCTCGTGGTAGGCGCGCTCGATGTTGCCGCCCGAGAGGAACTTGAAGATGGTGCGGCCGATCTTGATGAAATCGCCGTCCGCCAGGGTGCGCTCGTCGATCAATTCGTCATTGACGTAGGTGCCGTTGGTCGATCCCAGATCGCGAATCCGGATGCCGCGCCCGGAATTGAGAATCCTCGAGTGCGCGCGCGACACCGACTCCTGATCGATCTGGATGTCGGACTTGGACGACCGCCCCACCACCAGCGCGGAAGCTTCCAGGTTGTACTTGCGGCCCAGATCCGATCCGTAGATGACCACCAGGCACGCCTCCTTGGTGGGCGCGTGTTCGGCGATCTTGTTGATGCTGGTGACGACGGTCTTGGCCCGAACATGATCGGCATCAACGAAACGGTCGGCTGGTTTTGGGGGAACCCGTGGCACGCGACATCTCAGGGTAGGCCAGGACCGTGACGCGGTAAAGACGCATGAAGCCGTGCCTGCTGCTACATTGGCCCACATGTGGGACCGCGGCTTCGCGCACATCTGCGCTGGCGCAGTTGTTGCTGCTCCCAGTGATCGGGCCTCGATGGGTGCGGGGCCACACCTTCTCTGCATATGAACGAATCCGCCGTCGACACCGCTCATTCAGATGCAAAATCATTTCAATATATAGTAAGCTAGAGCACGCTTTATATCGTGAAAAAAGTTCAAGGAGCGCGCACAAAGTAGCGACCACGATAGGGGTTTTCCTCAATGATGCCCGCGGTTCCGCCGATATACCATCCCGTGAAGTCCTTCACGCGCCGGGCACGCCGACCGGCTCGCTTGCCCAGGCTCGCGATTCTACTGTGCGCCCTGACGGGGCTGACGGCCCTGCTGACCTGGATTTTCGCGCCGCCCGCGGATGCGCTGGTGAACCCGTTGACGGTCATCGAAAGCCAGGTCCGCAAGGCCAACATGCTCATCGTTCTCGACACCTCGGGCTCGATGACCGGCGTGCCCGGCGGCCAGTTCCAGAACAGCACCGAGTGCGGCGTGGACTGCGACAATGGCGTGAACTGCCGCCAGGGCGGCGTGCAAGGGGTCTGCAAGGCCTGGACGTCGCGGACCTGCATGGCGGACACCGACTGCCAGCACGGCTACTGCACGGCGGACAACACCACCATTTGTGCTACCAACACGGACTGCCCCCAAAGCCCGGGCACCTGCACCGCTACCGGCGGGTCGTGCCTGTCCAATGCGGACTGCGCGGCGCAGCCCGGAGCCTGTACCGCCACAGGTGTATTCTGCAGCGGCACCGTCCCCTGCGCGACAGTCGGCTATTGTACGTACGGAAGCAACGTCTTGTGCAGCACGAGCAACCCGTGCGTCAGCCCCATCGGCACTTGCTCCACGAACAGCAGCGTGACCTGCAAGACGAACGCTGATTGTCCCAGCGGCACCAGCGGCGGGACTTGCTCGAATTGCCACTCTTGGAATTGCAGCTGCAACACGAACACGGACTGCCCGATGACCATGACGTGCCAGTTCAGCGGCGATCAGTGCCGAACGACCAGCGACTGTCCCGTGTACACCAGCAACGTGTGCAGTGGGGGCTGGAACCAGGGCTACCCGTGCACGAGCAGCAGCCAGTGTTACGGCTATAGCTGCATAGCCCCACCGGCCAACGCGTGCTCCGTGGGGACTCCCGACGTGTGCAACCTGCCCGCCGGCACGTGCAGCAGTCTGAAAACCAACACCTGCACAAACACCACTAACACCTGCGCGGTTCCGAGCAACACCTGCACCCTGCCGCCGGCCAACACCTGCCAGACGCCGGTCAGCACGACCGACACCTGCATACCCAGCTCGCACGGAACACCCGGGCCGATCCGCATGTGTGTGACGTCGCAACTGGTGTGCTCCCAGGACTCGGACTGCGGCACCGGCGATACCTGCGGGCCCGCCACCTCGCGCACCGTCATCGCAAAACGCGCCATCAGCCAGGTAGTGATGGACAACTACAGCCTGGTCAATTTCGGCCTCATGACCTTCTGGCAGAGCGGCTATTACCCCTACTACCAGGTCCCCGGCGGCGGAACGACCAACACCATCACCATGTACGAGACCCAGCAGCAATTGCAAAACGCAGGTTGTTTCACCTGGAACCGCCAGACCAACAGCGGCGGGCCGTCGGCCACTTGCACGATGAACGGCCGCACCATGACCCTGCAATCCACGGCTGACAGCCGCTACCGCGTGCGCAACGGCTGGTTTTCCTGGAACCGCTACGACGTCGACTTCTGCGGCCTCAACTGCAACATGCCCAACAACCTGGGCTGGGGTACCTACCAGGGGAGCTACTACACGTACACCCAAACCATCCCTCCCTCGCTGTCAACCCTGTACGTCAGTCCCACCTATGGCGGCCAGAACATCACCGTCGGCGGCAACAACTACGTCTATTACACACCGCTGAACAACTACTACAACGGCGGGGCGGCCCCGCCCATCAACGTGGCCAACTGCGGCTCCGCCTGCAGCTCCACCTGCGGCGGCCGATGGGATACCCAGCTCGCGCCCTTCCTCGATACCTCGGACAACCTCACCAATGCTCTGGCCGCAGCCAACGCCATCACCGCCCAGATGGCATTGGCCGCCGACGGCGGGCTGCTGACCTACTGGGGCACGCCCACGGGCTGCACGCTGCAAAACAACGTCAGCCAGACCCCGAACACCAGCGCCTATGCCTACATGCAGGCGGTCGAGCAGGGCTACACGAGTGCCAGCCCGGTGCTCAACATCCCTGCCGATCACCTTTCCTGTCGCAGCAACTACGTGTTGCTCATCACCGACGGCGCGGCCAACGGGCCGGGCGATGTGGACAACAACGGCAACAGCATCTGCGCCACCACGGCCTGCGCCGCCGCCAACCCGTCGGCCGCCGGCTGCGCGTGCAGGTCCGTGCTGGCCGCCTATAATCTCTACCACAATCTGAACGTGAAGGTCTTCGTGGTGGGATTCTCCGGCGACGTGAGTTCCGGCTCGCCCGCAGTGATCAACAACAACATCGCCCAGGCCGGCGGCACCGGCACGGCCTACCTGGCCACCAATGAAGACCAGCTCAATACTGCCCTGGAGTCAGCCGTGTACACCGCGATCGCGGGCAACTACTCGTCGTCGGCCGGCAGCACCTCGGCCGGTACCCAGCAGGCCGTCACCGTCGTCAACGGCACGTACGCGCTCGACTCGCGCATGGAATTTCCTTCCTGGCAGGGCCACCTGTACGCCTACAACGTGGCCAGCGGCACACCCGTGCTGGCCTGGGACGGGGCCAACGGTCTCACCTCGGCCGGCGCCTGGGATCCGGCCCACAACATCTACTCGTCCGCGAGCTGGAAGAGCCGCAGGCTGTACACCTGGGACGGCACCAACATAGTCAAGGTCCAGGTCGACTGGCCCACCGGCAACATCACCAACGCCGCGCAACTGGCCGCGTTGGGCATGGGCTCCACTGCGGCCGAGGCCCAGTCAGTGGCCCAGTGGGCCCTGGGAAATCCTGCCTCGGGCAATCCGGCCGTGTTCGGAGCCATCGTCAACTCGACGCCCATCGACGTGGCCAGCCCGGGCAATGTGGCGCTGCCGGGGGGAAACGCCTTCTTCGTCAAGTACCAGAACCGGCCTCACTTGATCTACGTCGGCTCGTCGGACCAGATGCTGCACGCCTTCTTCCTGATGAACACCACGGTGGGCACGACCAGCTACCAAGCCGGGAGTGAGGCCTTCGCCTTCATCCCGCCCGATCTTCTTCCCAACCTGCGCACGCTGTATGCGCAGGGTGGACAGAAAATGGATCCTTACCAGCACATCTTCGGATTGGCGGACTCGCCCAAGGTGAAGAGCCTGTGCGTCTCCGGCTGCACCTCCGATGCCACCGCGGTGTGGAAGACCCTGCTCCTCATGCCCGAGGGCTATGGCGGGCAGGACAGCTTCATGCTCGACGTCACCAACCCCTTCGGCACCAACGGGCTGAACGATCCTCCCATCTCCGTGCAATGGCACACCGGGTACGGCAACTACGCCGCCACCTACAACAACATTCTGGGCGACACCATCTCCCTGCCCGCTTTTCTGCTCAACAACACCACCACTCTCGACGACTACCGTGTCATCTTCGCGTCCGGCTACGGTGTCACCAACGGCAACACCCAGCAGGGACGCACGCTGGTCATGAGCTCGGCCAGCAGCGGAGCCATCCTGGCAACCGCCACCACATCAACCGGCGCCGGGTGTGCGCAGCAGTACTCGGCGCTGACCGACGTGGCCACCGCGCGCGACTTCGCCACGGGCCAGAATGACAGGCTGATTGCCGGCTACTTCGGCGACACCGCAGGACAGCTCTGGCGTTACACCCTGACCGGCGGCCTCAGTTTGGCCTACAACTTCACCTGCAACCAGCCGTTGCACTTCGCGCCCACGGTGGTGCAGCTAGACCGCGACAGCATATACACCACCCACGCCCATGAGATCTATCTGGTCCAGGTGACCAACTCGAATCTCGACATGGATACGACCAGCCTGCCCCCCTCGCAGATGATCTTCGCCAAGGAAGTCGCACAATACGATACCAATGGCAGCCTCACCGGCGTCGCCCCGGACACCACCTGGGGCACGAGCGGCAAGATCGTGCTGACCGTGGGCACCAACGGGATCTGCGGCGCCACCCACCTGGACAGCAACGGCAACGTGATCTGCGACAGCGCGATTCCCAGCACCGCGCGGCCTACCTCCACGCCGCTCGGCATCCTGACGGCTGACGGAAATGGCTTCCAGGTCCTCACCATGTGGTACGCCACCCCGTCGAACGTCTGCTTGACGGGCCAGACCTACCTGACCGTCCACCAGATGGAGAACAACGTGGTCACGCAGCGGCTTGGCTACCAGGTCTCAAGCACCAACCCCGCGACGTCGCCCGTCGTCGTGGGCAACAGGGTTTTCGTGTTCGGCGGGGCCGGGACCTATAACGACGTCACACCCTTTATGCCCGACGGAATCAGCGCCGGCAGTGCCATCCAGGCATCACCCTACGCGGGGCAGTTCACCCGGTTCAGCTGGACCGAGGTAATGCAATAGTCACCGCGCCAGGTTGACTACGACGGGCTTGGGGCCAGCCGGGACCGCGATCTCCACGGCAATCAACTTGCCCGCGGTGGGCACGAACACGCCCACGCGATGGATCCCGGCCGACACCGGCACGTGGCTGGCAGGGCAGAGCAGCCCGGTCTCGACGTCGTCGATGAACACCGGGTACTTCCCCGCCGTGCGACAGACAATCTTGAGAAAGGCGTCGCCGCGCACCGGCCCCGTCACCGGAACCAACGCCCGACGGATGATGGCGCCCTCGCTCGCATCGAAGCTATCGCGGTAGATGTGATATCCGGCAGCCACCAGCACCAGGCCCTTGCCGCCCGCACCGACCGGCAGGTCGAGCGGCGTGACGCCCTTCCACACACGGTCGATCCACACGCTCGCACCGTGGGGCTGGCTGTCGACGAACAGATGATCCGGGACGCGCTTGGGTGGAGGCGCTTTCGACTCCTCGATGACAAAACGCCCGGCCGGGAACACCGGAATGGAGTCGCTCTCGATTGCTCGCAGCGGGCCGGCGTCCACGGCTTCGGCCGGGCTCTCCTCGGGCAAGGGGGCGGGCACGGCGGGCGCCCGTGACTCCGGGGAGTGCGCTCCCGAGGCCGACTTGAGCTGAGAAGCGACCGTTGGCATCTCGCCATCCCGGAGTTGGGCCAGAGCAACACCCCGAGCGGCACGTTTCGCGGCGGCGATCCGCGCCAGCCGGAAGGTGAGTACGCCGAACACCGCAATCAGAAGCACAGCGACCACCGCCACCAGCGCGACCAGCCATTTCGGACGCGGAGGGCGGTCGCGCCTGACCGCAGCCACCGCGCCCCGGGGCACGGCTGGCCTGGGACGCACTGCCACAGCTTCGCGACTCGCGGGCCGCGAAGTCGCGCCGTCGTCTCCGGCGCCATCGCGTCCACCATCGTCGCGTACCGGCTCGCTGGCCACCGGCGGCTTGGCAGCGGGCGCAGGAACACCGGTTGCCAGCCATTCGCTCACCTGGCTGGCCGACTGGGGCCGGTCCTCGGGATCAGGCGCGGTCAAGGCGCGGATGGCAGCTGCGAGAGCCGGCGGCATGCCCAGCAGGTCGCGCAATGGCTCCCAAACGTGATCCGACAGCTCTGCCAGGGTGCGCGCCTCGAACGGCGGCCGGCCCAGCAGGAGAAAGTGCAGCAGAGCCCCCAGCGAATAAAGATCCGCGGCCGCGTGGCCCACGACGGCGTCGGGGCCGACCGCCGCGCCCAGGAGTTCGGGCGCGACGAACAGCCACTTGTCGATGGGGTGGTCGACCAGCCCACGCACGGAGGCGAACAGCCCGAAATCCCGCACCACCACCTCGCCCGTCGGCGTGACCAGGACGTTGCCCGGAGACAGGCCCAGGTGGAAAAGCGGCGACTCGGCGCTGTGCGCGGCCGAGAGCCCCTGTGCCATCTGGCCACCGACCACGCTGACCACGGCAGCTGGCAACCCCGCGCCGCCTGGTGCGGCTTGCTGCCGAGCCGCCTGCAGGAGCCCGACCAGATCGACGCCGGCCAGCCAGCGAGAAACGACGAAAACGCCGGCCGCGGTCTCGTCGACCTCGATCACCCGGCCCGCGTGCGCAAGCGGGGCAGCGAGCAGCCGCCGACCTGCCGCAAGAAAGCGCGAAGCCAGCGCCGGGTAAGCCTGCCGCTGGACGCGATCCGCACGCAGCAGCTTGACCACGAAGAACTCGGCCTCGCTCGCAGCGCGCGCCCCGCCCTCAGCCCTGACGGCGCGATAGCTTTCCACCACGCCCTGCGGGCCGATCCGGTCTTGCAGTTGGTATTTGCCGAGGCGAAACAACGCAGGCACCAGCCGCCATCATAGCCCACGATTTCGCGACGGGAACCAAAGCGTGATCGCCGCCGCCATGCCGCTGGCGTGCCAGAAAATCCGCGCATCGAACCGTCAGGCGCCCCAGCGCGGGATTCTCCGACATAAGTTGATGAACGCAACGCGCCCACGTCCTATACTGCGACGAACGCATGTTTGGCCACCTCGGGTCCATCGCTTTGCTTCTCGCCGTCGAAGTGACGGCTTTCGTTCGCCTGCTGGTGCTCGATCCCGATGGCGTTCCCTATCGCCTGATCCCATGGGATTTCCGTTCCCTGGGCGCGCCCTGGCTGATCTACGGATGGGACGCCATACGCGCCGGTTTCTTGCCCCTGTGGTGTCCCTACGTCGCGGCCGGTGTTCCGTTCTTTCTCAATCCGCAGACGCAGATCTATTCCCCGCTCTCGATCCTGATCGGAACGGTTTTCGGGTACTCGGTGCGCATCGCGCAGATCCACAGCTTTCTCATGATGGCCATCGGCGGCATCGGCGCCTACGCCCTGGCCCATTGGTTGTGGCGCAATCGAATGGCAGCGATCTTCGTTGGTTTGTGTTTCGAGCTCAGTGGCTTGCTGTTTTGCCACCTCGAACACCTTTCGATCCTGACCGCCTTCGCCCTCATGCCCTGGTTCTTCGTGGCTGTGGCACTGGCCAAGAGCGAAAGCTCGCGCTTTGGGCCTCCCTTCTTGGCTTTCGTGCTCTATTGGCTGCTCACCGCGGGCTACCTGGGGGTGGACCTGATGATCCTGGCGTGGGGTGGCGCGCTGACCGTGGCCCAAGTTTTCGCGCAGCCGTCAACCAAGGCGCGCATGGCCCTCCTGTCCCGCAACGCCTGGGCCTGGCTCGTCGGCATCGGCATGGCAGCGGTCAACTGGCTGCCTTTCCTGCTCGAACGCGCGGAGTTCACCCGCGGCTCCCCCATGACCGTCGACTACGTGCTGGATCCCGCCCGCAGCCTGGCGCCCAAACACCTTCTTGGCTTCTTCTTTTCGTTCATGATCAGACAACCCCTGCCTGGCAAGGAAGTGGACATCTCCATGCGCGGCCTCTACTTCGGCGCCTTGGCCGTGGTGCTCGCGGTGATCTTCATGGTTTATGCCCGTGGCTGGCGTGTCCTGCTGCTGGGCGCAGCGGCCCTGTTTTCCTTCCTCATGGCCTGCGGTGGCAGTTTTTTCGTCCGCGTGGCGCTCCACACCTTCTTTCCTGTGCTCAATCTCTCCCGTTTCCCTGCGGCGGACAGCCGTGCTTTTGTGGTTCTGGCGCTGGTGATGCTGGCGGGCGGTGGATTGATCCTGCTCTCGCAGGACCATACGGCGGCCCGCAACCTGGCCAAGCGAATTGTTCGCTATCTAGTCGTGTTCTATCTGCTCAGTATCCCGGTCCTGCACTTGCTCTACGAAAAGAACGACGATTCCGTCGTCTCCGGCGCCATCTTCGAGGTTCTCTGTATGCTTCTCGCTCTCTTCGCTCTGGTGCGCTTTCAGAGCAAGATCTTGGCCTGGATGTTGACGACCATCGTAGTGCTGGAAGCCGGATACGGTGTCATGGTGACTTTCAGCCCCGCGGGCGAGACTATCTCCGGGGCTGAGTACACGCGACTGCAGAACAGCCACGAAACCAACTTCACCACCGCGGGAACAGGCGACCCCAGAATCGGCGAGCCGGCGAGGCTCGTCGACGAGTCGTCGGCTGACGGCTACATCGCCAAGCGCTTCCACGCCAACGAGTACAATCCCGTTCGCCTGACACGTTTTGCCCATTTGCTAGACGTTGGGTTTGGCCCATGGATCCAGAGCGGCCCGCGGGTGGTGGGAATGACTCCGGGACGCTACCCGGAGACATTTTCGGATTTTCAGACAGCCACCTTTCCCGTCACGTTCTCCATTGCCGACTACTCGCCCAATCGCGTCCGCTATTATGTGCAGACGGCAGCGAACACGACGCTGGTCTTCAACGAGGTCTATTTCCCGGGGTGGAATGCCGTGGTGGACGGTGCGCCCGCGCGGGTCAGGCCCGTCGCGCAGGGACTGCGCTCCGTTTCGGTGAACAAGGCGGGCATACACGAGATCGAGTTTTTCTTCCGACCATGGCTCTATCTTGCTGCGGCCACGGTTTCTGTCCTTTTCGCTTTGGCCTTCGTGTTGTGGGTAGTTGTCGTGTGGCGCAGAAGACGGCCTTCGCCCCCTGTTGATGCCGAAACCCAAGCCCCGTTCTGGACCGAGGCGGCATGAAGGGCGTTGCCGGCTGGAAGACGCAACCACCTGCTCTCGCCCGCCCGCCGGTCGTCGCGGATCACGCCTCGGGCCTGTTGGCGCTTGTTCCCGACGGGCGCGACGGGTACACTGGGTGGGCTTCGTCCCGGGTGCATGCATGTCGTTGCTGTATGAATGGCTTGACAACGCCGCAGGCGCGCGCCGGGAAACCGCTGCGGGAGGCGGCCAGGCGCTCATCTACCGAGACACCTACCTCTCGTGGCACGGGCTGCGCCATCGGGTCAACCGGCGCGCCAGCGAACTGAAGGGTCTCGGCATCGAGGCTGGCGACTGGGTTGGCCTCATGCTGGGCAGCGTGCCGGAGTTCGTCGTGCTGGCCCTCGCCCTGTCCAAGCTGGACGCCGTCGTGGTGCCGCTCGACCCGACCCTGGGTGGACGAGACCTCGACATGATCTTCGCGGCGACGCACCTGCGGGCACTGGTCATGCGGCCCAACACCCAGACGCCCTTTGCCGCGACGGCAGACACGATGCCCACAGACCGGACCAGGAAGCGACCTTTCGCCGTGCTCGAAAGCCGTCGCCGAATAACCGGGACTCTGCTCACCTGCGCCACCTTCCAGCGCACGCCGCTCACGCTGCACGCGCGCCCCGAGGTCGTGCTCTTCACCCTGGACGCCGGCGGCGATCCCAAGGGCGTGGTGCGCGAACGCCGCCAACTGGATGGGATCGGCGCCGCCCTGGCCGCGACCCTGAAAATCGACGGCACGACCAGGGTGAGCACAGCCGCCGGACTGCACACCAGCCAGGGGTTCGACCTCGGCCTTTGCTTGGCCTTGGCCCAGGGCGCTGGTTTGGTTCTCGACGATGAGTTGGTCGCAGCCCGCCTGGCCAAGCTGCTGGCCGAGCAAAGTGCCGACGTCCTGGCTGCCACACCCTCGCTGTTCGCCGCCATGGCGCGCATGCCCACCGCCAAGCCGTGCCCCTCGCGCCGCACCCGCTGCATCAGTTCGGGCGAACCGCTCACCCCCGCGGTGGCTCTGGCGTTCCGCAAGCGATTCAAGGTTCCCCTGCTCTCGTGCTATCAGGCCATGGAGACTGGCCCAGTGACTATCGACTGGGAAGGTCAGAATCCCACCACGGTCGGTCGGCCTTTCGCGGGTGTCGAGATTCGCGTGGCTGATCGTCTGGGCAGTCCAATACCCGCGGGCGCGCGTGGGCCGGTCTGGGTACGCGGCGCGGGGGTTTCGTCGGCCTTCGTTCCGCCGGTCAGTCTGCGCACGCGGGACAGGGAGATCCCCATCGGTCGCTGTCACAGCGACGGCTGGTTGCGCACCGGGGACATCGGCAGTGTCGATGCGAATGGCCGGCTGATCCTGCACGGTCGGGAAGATGACCTGGTCAAAGTCGACGGGCGGCGTGTGGCCCTGGGCGAGGTGGAAGGTTGTCTGGAGGCTTTCGCAAACGTGCGCACCGCCGAGGCTCGCCTGGAGTACGACGAGGCCGGCGGTTCACGCGTGATTGCTCGTGTGCAGCGCGATGGTCCCTGCACACCCAAGCAACTCATCGACCACTGTGCCAGGCACCTGGCGCCGCACAAGGTTCCGGCGCGGGTGGAGTTCGGCGAAGGTTGATAACGAGAAGCTCCCTCAACCCACCGAGGCGACGACGGCCGACGATCCGAGCCGCTGGCTGCGTCGGGCCTGCGCTTCCGGTCCTCAAGTACATCAGTACATTCCGGTCCGGTTCTCGGCCCTCCTTGCCAGCAGCCCGGCTTGTCGGCCGGGTACAA
>Ga0187862_10001601_pt1 | contig 23717 bp, 20 predicted proteins | sample June2016WEW_10_1_FD_133003 | JGI IMG/M metagenome (GOLD analysis project Ga0187862, IMG submission 133003) | Peatland microbial communities from SPRUCE experiment site at the Marcell Experimental Forest, Minnesota, USA - June2016WEW_10_150 | ecosystem: Environmental > Terrestrial > Soil >...
CGATCAGCGCGTGTGCGAGAAGCTCAACATCTGGACCGGCGCGCCGAACCTCTCCAAGTGGCGGCGAATCGTCAAGACCGCGCAAAATCCCAAAGTTACCGTCAACGTCGCGGTGGTCGGCAAGTACGTCAACTTGCAGGATTCGTACAAGAGCCTGCACGAAGCGATCGCGCACGGCGCGATCAGCAATGAGGCCCGCGTCACCATCGACTATGTCGATTCCGAACAGCTCGAAAAGCAAAACGTCGAGGAGCGGCTGGCCTCGGCCCACGCGATAATCGTTCCCGGCGGCTTCGGCGAGCGCGGCACCGAGGGCATGATTCGCGCCGTCCGCTATGCCCGCGAAAACGGTGTGCCGATTCTCGGCATCTGCTACGGCCTGCACATGATGGTGATCGAGGCGGCGCGCGACCTGCTCGGCCTCAAGCGCGCCAACACCTCCGAGAACGCGCCCGACTCGCCCGATCCCGTCATCGCGATCATGGAGTCGCAGCGCGACGTCTCGAAAAAGGGCGGCACGATGCGCCTGGGCGCGTACCCGTGCATGCTGAAGTCGGGCTCGCTGGCGGCGTCGCTGTACCGCAAGGCGCGCATCTCCGAGCGCCATCGCCATCGCTTCGAAGTTAACAACTCATATCGCGAGCGGCTCGAGAAAGTCGGGCTCATTGCCACCGGCACCTCGCCCGACGACAGCCTGGTCGAGATAATGGAGCTGAAGGGGCATCCGTGGTTTCTCGGCTGCCAGTTCCATCCCGAGCTGAAGTCGCGTCCGCTCGATTGTCATCCGCTGTTTCGCGGCTTGATTCGCGCGGCCGTACAACGCCGCTCGGAGCTTGGAGTGAAGCGCCCGAAGGTGCGGGAGCTGAGATCGGTTTCGTGAGCGTGGCCCAGGTCAAAGCCGGCGACGCCGTTTTTGGCGGGCCGGAACTTGTGCTCATCGCGGGTCCGTGCGTGATCGAGAGCTACGAATCATGCATCCGCCACGCGACGCGGCTGGCTGATATCGCGCGTCGCGCCAAGCTGCCGTTGGTATTCAAATCCTCATTCGACAAGGCCAATCGCACCAGTCACAGCTCGTTTCGCGGCCCCGGCTTGATCGGCGGGCTCGAGATTCTGGCGCGCGTGAAACGCGAGTCGGGCGTCGCCGTGCTGACCGACATCCACGAGCCGTCGCAAGCGGCGGCCGCGGCCGAAGTCGTCGACGTGATTCAGATTCCCGCGCTGCTCTCCCGCCAGACGGATCTTATCGCCGCCGCCGCGAAGACCGGATGCGCCGTTAACATCAAGAAGGGCCAGTTCCTCGCCCCGTGGGACATGAAGGCAGTGGTCGCGAAAGCCGAGGCGGCGGGGACGCGGCGAATCATTCTGACCGAGCGCGGATTTTCGTTTGGCTACAATAATCTCGTCTCCGACATGCGATCGCTGGTGATAATGCGCGGCTTGGGCTACCCCGTGGTCTTCGATGCGACCCATTCGGCGCAGCTTCCGGGCGCGGGCGCTGGCGGCGAACGCTCGGGTGGCCAGCGCGAGTTCGTAGCGCCGCTGGCGCGCGCGGCGGCTGCGGCCGGAATCGATGGAATTTTCATGGAAGTGCATGAGGACCCTGACCGCGCACTGAGCGATGGTCCCAATTCATATCGGCTCGACGAGCTGCCGGCGTTGCTCGACACGCTCAAGCGAATCCATCACCTGTCCCGCGAGGCCGTCTGATTTGCGCAAACCGTGTTTGTGTGAGGTTACGCGCGGTGATTGCAGGGTAATGAGCGCAGGTTCGCGGCGTTTTGCAAGTATGGTGCCGAAGCGCCGCTCGGTTTACTTGGAAAAAAGCACTTGATACCGTGAAAGCTCGGAGAGATTGAAGTTGAGTCCCAAGAAAATCGCCAGGGCGCTGGCGGGTTTCGGCGCGGCCGCGCTGATTATCCTGCTGATTGCGACCGTTTGGATCGTGCGCCATCGCTCCGCCGCTCAAGTCCTGGAGACAGCGGCCGGGCTGGTCCCCGGAACTCTCCTTCGTGCGCATAATTTTCACTGGACGCAGATGAAAGCCGGCGAGCGGCAGTGGGTGCTGACCGCCGGCGAGGCAGACTACACGGCTGACAAGACCACGCTGAAGCTGACCGACGCTGTCGTGACGATGGTCTCGTCGGACGGCAAGCCGGTGGTCGTCAACGCACCGCATGCGGATTTGACCTTGAACGGGAATCATGTGACGCGCGCGTATTTAAGCGGAGGCACGGTTATCCACTTCGGCGATTATGTGCTCAGCACCGACTCCGCGACCTTCATGCCCGATGATGACAAGGTCGAAGCGGCGGGTCTCGTGACGGTCGTCGGCGACGGACTGAAAGTGACCGGGGTGGGGTTGATCGGTCATCCCAAGACGCGTGTCTTCCAGCTTAGTACGCAGGTAGAGACCGTAGTCACACCGAAGAAAGATAGTGAAAAATCCAAGCAAAGTTAGTCGGGCGTCGCGCATCGTCGCGACTGCGGTAGTCGCAATTGCGCTCGCATCGCCGGCATGGGCTCAGAATGGCGCCGGCGCGCCGGATTCAGGGCCTGCGATGGGTTCGGGGACGGTCGGTGATTCGATTCGCAACGAACCCGCGAATTCGGCGCCGCCAGCCGCGTCCGTTCCCCAGCCCGCCAGTATCGACGATTCAAGCGGCGATTCGATCAGCGTGACCGGCGGAGTGCCGGGCACGCCGCCATCTGCGCCTGCTGTCGCGACTGCTCCGGCCCAAGCGCCGCCCGCAGCACCGGCCGTTGCAATCGCACCTGCTCCGGCAGAAGCGCCGGCTTCGGCACCGGCCGTCGCGACTGCTCCGGCCCAAGCGCCGGCTTCGGCGCCTGCCGTTGCGACTGCGCCGGCAGAAGCGCCGGCTTCAGTACCGGCCGTGCCGGTGACCGCAGCATACGTTGCACCTGCCGCGGCGCCGTCAATTGCGACGACTACGACGACCGCTCCCGCAGCGGTTGCCCCGGAATCAACGCCAGTGACGACCGCCGCGACAGCTCCACCGGCTGGCGCGATCGCGCCGCCGATGACGCTTGCGCCGGTGCCGGCCGATGTGCCCGCATCCGAACCTCCCGCTTCTGCGCCGAGCGCTCCCGCATCCGCGACTCCCCCAGCGAGCGCCACCGCTCCGGTCGAGGCTGCCGCGCCGCACAAGGCGCCCAAGGCGGCCGCCGGCGGCGAGACCAAGCTCGCTTCAAATCAGCCGCAACAAGGCGGTGCGTTTGGGGGGATGCAATTCGGCAACAACAAGGCCCCGATCGATATAAAGTCCGAGTCGATGTCGCTCGATTACCAGAATCATTCGGTCCTGTGGATCGGAAATGTGCACGCTACCCAGGCGGACGCGCAACTCACCAGCGATCAGCTGCGGGTAAACTATTTAGACAAAGACTTCAAACAGATGAAGGACATGGTCGCGGACGGGAACGTTCGGCTCAGTCAGGGCACGCGATGGGCTACTGGCAAGCACGGCGTGATGGACCAGACCAAGCGCACCGTAGTTCTGACCGGCAGTCCGGTCGCGCATGACGGCAACGATCAGATCACCGGCTGTAAGATCACGGTATATCTCAACACCAGCCAGAGCGTGGTCGATTGCGCTCACGCCGTGCTGTTTCCGCATTCGGACGCGTCTCCGGGCGCGGGCGCGACGCCGGCCGCTGCGACGGATTAGCAAGCAGTTCTTCGATGGCGCTGGAAGTAAAACTCGGACAGGATCTGCGGCTTCGCCAGCAACTGGTGATGACGCCGCAGCTCCAGCAGGCGATCAAAATCCTGCAGCTCTCGCTCCCTGAACTCGAAGCGATCGTGCAGTCGGAACTCGAACAGAATCCGATGCTCGAGCCGCTCGATCAGAGTCCCGCCGAAGCTGCTTCCGAATCCGAGGCGTCCGATCCCGAAGCCGCCGCCCAAGCCGACGGCGAACCGCTGCCGCCCGAGGGCGAGGACGCCGCCAGCGCAAATTCCGATGACGACTGGGAAACCGGTTCGCGCGAGGAAAAACCCGCGCCCAGCGTCGAGACCGAAGCGCGGGACGCCGCGCTCGAACTCAAGGAACTGAACAATCTCGAAAAGCTCGACTGGCGCGAATATCTCGAGACCTATTCGAACAACTGGCAGGAAAGCACGCCCCCTGATTCCGACGACGACCATCGAAGTGCACTCGAAAACACGCCCCTGCGCCGAAGTTCGCTCGAAGACCACATGATGTGGCAGCTGAGGCTGTCGAACCTGACCGAATCCGACCAGCAGATCGGCGCGACCATCATCTACAACCTCAACGAAGACGGATATCTGGAGACTCCCCTCGATGAGCTGGCGGCGCAACTCGAAGTTGCGCCCGCCGAAGTCGAGCGGGTGCTGGCGCGCGTGCAGCGTTTCGATCCGCCCGGCGTCGCCGCGCGCGATCTTCGCGAGTGTCTGCTCACGCAGCTGCAGAACCTGGGGATGGAAGAATCGCTGGCGGCGCGAATCGTCAGCAATCACCTGGACTTGCTCGAAAAGCATCGCTACGCCGAAATCGGCAAGGTTCTCGGCGTGCCGGTGGAAACAGTCGGGCAGTCGGCCAAAATAATCTCGGTGCTCGAGCCCAAACCGGGACGCGACTACGGCGGCGACGAGCCAACTTACGTGGTGCCCGACGTTTATATCCACAAGGTCGGCGAGGATTACGTCGTCACGCTCAATCGCGACGCGGTGCCGCGCCTGCGCCTGGCAGGTTACTACCAGCGCGTGCTCAATGACGTGGACGTTGCGCCGGAGACGCGGGAGTATCTGCAGGAACGGCTGCGCTCGGCTCGCTGGCTGGTCAAATCGATCTACCAGCGCCAGCAGACGATCTTCAAGGTCGCAACCTCGATCGTGAAATTTCAGCGCGCATTCTTCGATCACGGCATCAGCCTGCTCAAACCGCTGGTGCTCAAGGATGTCGCCGAAGATATCGGGATGCATGAATCCACGATCAGCCGCGCAACCGCCAACAAGTACGCGCATACTCCGCAGGGAATCTATGAGTTGAAGTTTTTCTTCACCTCGGGGGTGAAGGGCGCCAGCGGCGAGGACGTCAGCGCCGAGACCGTAAAGGAGCAGATCCGCGGGATGGTGACGGCGGAGACTCCGCAAAATCCGCTGTCGGATCAGGCGATCGCGGAGATGCTGCGGGCCAGGCAGATCAATATCGCGCGGCGCACGGTGGCCAAGTATCGACAGGCGCTGGGAATCCCTCCGTCGGCAAACCGCAAACAGATCGGATGACCGGTCCGCGCGCGGGCAATAAAAAACGAAAAACGAAAAACCAAAAGACGAAACAAGCAAGATGAGTAAAATCGACAAACAAGGAAAGCGCGGCCGGGCGGCATCGCGAAAGGTGCGGCGAGCGGCGCGGATCGCGGACGCTCCGGCGACTCAAGTGACAGTGACGTTTCGTCACGTCGAGCCAACCGATGCGCTCCGGCTGTATGCGGAACGAAAATTCGCGCACGTCGGCAAGTTGCTCAAACGGGCCTGTCAGGCTCACTTGATTCTCACGGTTGACAAATACCGTCAGCACGGCGAAGTTACTGTCCAATCAGGGCGCCTGTCAGTGAGCGCGCAGGAAGAAACCAAGGATCTTTACTCGGTGATCGATCTGCTCGCGGACAAGGTCGGACGCCAACTGAAGAAGCATCTGGAAAAATTCAAGGCGAAGAAAGTCAGATCGCCCTCGACCGGCGAGGTCCTTAGCGCCGGCGAGGAAACTTGATTCGCGGCAGTCTCGCGCTTCGCCAATGCGCTGCGGCGACTGCATTTGCAATCGGGAGCGGCAACGGCAACGAATTCAAAGCCGTCAACCGCCAAAGCCATTAGAACGTAACGGCATGTTTCGATTTTGAGTTTTCACTTTTTCACCGGACCTGGACGACTAGATGAAAATTACCGATATCCTCAGCCCTGACATGGTCATTGCTGACTTGAAGGGCGCCACCAAGCCCGACGTCTTGAATGAACTGGCCAAAGCGCTGGCCGCAAATTACAAGGAGATCAAGCTCGCTGACCTGACCGCGGTGCTCGCGGAGCGCGAGCGGCTGGGCTCGACGGCGATCGGCGACGGAATCGCGATCCCGCACGGCAAGCTGCGCGGGGTGACCAAGATAATCGGAGTGTTCGGCCGCCATGCTCAGGGAGTCGATTTCGATTCGCTCGACGGCGGCCCGTCGCAACTATTCTTCGTGCTAGTCGCGCCGGAGGATTCCGCCAGCCTGCATCTGAAAGCCCTCGCGCGGGTGTCGCGATTGCTCAAGGACGGGGCTTTTCGAAGCCGCCTGCTCGCGGCCAAGGACAGCGCCGAGCTGTATTCCCTGATCAAGGAAGAAGACAACAAGTACTGAGACGACGAATCGCGTCCGCCTTATGCCGCGGCACAAAGCCAGAGCCCGATGAGCTCGCCTCAGCCACCTCGCCTGATAATAGTTACCGGTGTCTCAGGATCGGGACGCGCCTCCGCGATGCGCGTGCTCGAGGATCTCGGCTTCTACTGCGTCGATAATCTCCCGGTCGCGCTGGCGCCCAATGTCGCGATGCTTGCCGCGGGACGCGATCCCGCTCTACGCGGCGTCGCGCTCGGGGTGGACTCGCGCGAACGGCTGTTCTTCCCGCAATGGCCGCGGGTATTCGCGGAACTCGATGCCGCCGGAATCTATCCCGAAGTGATTTTTCTCGACGCGTCCGACGACGTGCTCGCGCGCCGCTACTCTGAGAGCCGCCGGCCGCATCCGATGGCTGCCAGCGGAGCGACTGTCGCCGAGAGCATTCGCCGCGAACGTCTCGCGCTGGCCGAGATGCGCGAGCGGGCCGACCGGGTGATCGATACGACCGCGCTCACGGTCCACGAACTGCGCGAGGTGGTTACCGCGGCCGTGCTGGGCGCGGGCGCGGGATCCAGAATGTCGATAGCGATAGTTTCTTTTGGCTACAAGTACGGATTGCCGGTCGGGATGGACGTCGTGCTCGACGTGCGGTTTATTCCCAATCCGTTCTTTGTCCCCGAGCTGCGGCCGCTCACCGGATCGGACCCGCGCGTGCGCGAGTACGTGATGGCGCAGCCGGAGTCGCAGCGCTTTATCGACGAGGTCGGCCGTCTTTTTGATTTTCTGATTCCGCTGTATCAGCGCGAAGGCAAGAGTTACCTGACGGTCGGTCTCGGATGCACCGGCGGACGGCATCGCTCTCCCGTGCTCGCGCGCGAGCTGATGAAGCGGCTCGAGAGCGGTGGCTTCGAGAGCAGCGTGCGCGACAATGACATCGCGCGTTAGCTGCCGGCGGCGCGCCTAGTTCATGATGCTGCCGCAATCTACGTTCATCGTCTGCCCGGTGACTCCCGCCGACAAATCGAGCGCGAGGAATAGCGCGACGCGCGCGACTTCCTCCTCGGTCGCCATTCTGTTCATCGCGGCCTGCGACACGAACTGACCGCGGATTTGCTCGTACGGCCGCTTGAGGGCCTCGGCCCGCGCGCGCATCACGCGTTCGATTCGTTCGCCCTCGATTGCGCCTGGGCAAATGCAGTTGCATCGGATTCCACGCTGACCCCATTCGCCGGCCACCGTCTGCGTCAGTCCGATCATTGCCCACTTCGCCGCCGCGTACGGCGAGCGCATCGGAAAACCGCGCCGTCCCGCGCCCGACGAGATGTTGATGATGTTGCCGCAGCCCTGCTGGTCCATCACCGGCAGCACGGCGCGAGTCGCCAGCCACGTTCCGGTCAAGTCGATATCGAGTGTCTCCTGCCATTCGGCGAGCGACATTTCGGTGATCCGCTTGGTCGGGCCCGAGATACCGGCGTTGTTGACGAGAATGTCGATGCGGCCGAATGCCTTCATCGTCTCGTCCGCCATCTTTGCGCAGTCGGCTTCCCTGGAAACGTCGGTGCACACGTAAATCGCGCGGGCGCCGCTGCGCTCGAGTTCGGCGCAGGTCTGCTTCATCGGTTCGATCGAACGCGCCGCGATTACAATTTTCGCGCCGGCTGCCCCGTACTTCAGCGCGATCTGTTTGCCGACTCCGTAGCCGCCGCCGGTGATGATTGCGACTTTATCCGAGAGTTCGTTCATGGGAATGATCTATTCCTTGGCGATTTATGGAGCCGATCGCTGCGCCGACTTTAATAGCATCGTGACGCGCCTACAACGCGCGCGCAAAGCCTTGTCTTAATCCGTTGCCGCCCAATATCATTGAAGGCTCATGGCCGCCGTCAATCCAATCGGGACTCAAGCACCCAAGCCGAGCGCAAACGGCTCGATGCTGACGAACGTTCTCAAGATCGCGATAATCGCGATCCTGCTTGGCGGCTCAGTCTGGCTTCTGATTGCGCACTCCGAATGGTTCACCCAACCCGCATTGGTCAAAGCCCAGGTGATTCAGTGGGGCGCGTGGGGGCCGGTCGTTTATATGCTGCTGTACGCGGTGGGGCCGTCGTTCCTGGTGCCCGGCGCGGTGATGACTATCGCGGGCGGACTGGCGTTTGGCACCAAGTGGGGATCGGTGTACTCGCTGATCGGCGGCGATGTAGGCGCGCTGGTAGCGTTTGCGGCGGGAAGGTTCCTCGGCAGGTCGTTCGTCGAGCGGGTCGTCGGCCAGCGATTCGAGTCGATGCTGCGCAGAATCGCCAAGCACGGTTTCCAGATAATCCTGTACCTGCGGATGGTCCCGGTGATTCCGTACAACGCGCTGAACCTGCTGGCGGGCGCGTCTCCGATCACGTTTCACGATTACTTCTGGGCGACGATGATCGGCATGATTCCCGGGACGATCCTGTTCGCCTTTTTGGGCGATGCGCTATGGCATCCGCTTTCGCTGCGGTTCTTCCTTGCGCTGTTGCTGATCGGCGCGTCGGTCGGATGCGGTGAGATCTACCGGCGCTGGTCGCGCGTTAAAATCGACGACTAGCGCGCCTGATCAGCTTCCGTGCCATCGGGCGCGCCTCGAATTGTATCAATGGCACCTAAGCATCCACATGACGCCCGTCCGGTAACGCTCGCAAACGCAAGCGCGGCGGAAATGTCCACCGTCGAGCGCCTCAAGCATGCGAGCGAGGGGCTCTTTTACGTCCAGTCGACGCATGAGAGTCGTCATACGATGCGCTCGGAGATCGACGCGCTGAGCGCGCGCGAGGCGGAGACGATCAGCGAGCATGCCAAGGAAATCGCGAAGCATTTCGGCATCTACAAACAGCGCGAACGCAACGAAAGCGGCAAGAAGGACGGTGACTTCATCTTCATGGTGCGGGTCAAGATTCCCGCGGGCGGCGAGCTTGCGCCGGCGCAGTGGCTCGCGCTCGATGCGGCGGCCGATCGCTACGCCGACGGCAGCATCCGGCTTACTTCGCGCCAGGGCGTTCAATTCCATCACGTGCGCGGGCACAATCTGCATCCGCTGATTCGCCACATCAACACGAGCTACAGTGACAACGGCTTCCAGCTCACCACGCTTGGCGCGTGCGGCGACGTTAATCGTAATACGGTCGCCAGCCCGATCGACGATCTGGACGCCGAACTTCCGCTCGATTCGCGCGAACTGGCGCACGCGGTGGCGCGCGAGCTGGCGCCCCGGAGTTCGGCCTACTACCAGGTGTTCCTCGCCGACCGCAGCGGACAACAGATCGCGCCGCTGAACTCGGAAGAGCCGATCTACGGCGCACAGTACCTGCCGCGCAAGTTCAAAGTCGGCTTTGCGCATCCGCACGACAACAGCGTCGATCTGCTGACGCAGGACGTCGGTTTTCTCCCGCGCGTCGATGGCCGCGGGGTCACGGGCTATGACCTATACAGCGGCGGCGGCTTGGGCGCGACGCACAACCAGCCCGACACGATGCCGTTGCTGGCTCTTTACCTGGGAGTTGTCCAACGCGAGCAGGTGTTGGATACAGTGCGCGCAATTGCGGCGATACAACGCGAGCATGGCGAACGCCGAAGCCGTCGCGCCGCGCGATGGAAATACACGATTCGCCGCATCGGAGTAACTCAACTCAAAGAGACTCTGCGCGAACGCTTTGGAATCGCGCTCGCCGACGCCGAACCGCTCCGGCTGCCGCCGGTGCTTGATCACCTGGGATGGCATCGGGAAGCCGGCGCCGGGGATTTTCTTTACACGGGAATCCTGATTCCCAACGGACGAGTGCGTGACGAGGTTGCGATTCGATATCGGAGCGCTATCCGCCGGATCGTCGCGCAACTCGAAGGAATCGGGGTGCGCGTCACGCCCAACCAGCATCTGATATTGGCGCACGTTCCCGCCGAGCGTCGCGAGTGGATTGAGCGGACGCTCGCCGAGCATGGCGTGCCCTTCGACGGCGAAGTGCCGCAGATTCGCCGGCTCGCGATGGCCTGTCCCGCCAAGCCGACCTGCGGCCTCGCGATGACGCATGCGGAGCGCGCGCTACCCGGTTATCTTGCGGAGCTGGAGCGCGAGGGGCTCGGCAACGTCGACGTTATGATCCGGATGGCCGGATGCCCCAATAGTTGCTCGCGTCCGCCGACGGCCGAGATCGGGATAATCGGATACGGCAAGAATGACTACGTCCTGATGGTGGGCGGCGCGCGTGACGGCAGCCGGCTCGCGAGGGTGCTCTATCCGCGGCTTGGCGAGCGCGAGTTGATCGAAGCGCTAATGAATCTGGTAAGGGCGATCCGCGATCGCAACCCGCATCGACTTTCGGCGGGCGACTACCTGGATCAGACGCCGGACGCCGCGCTCACGGCGCGTAACTAGCGTGCGCTACCGGCTGATTCCAACTCGGCACTAAGAAAGATCTACCGGCAGCTCGAGGTAGTTCTTGAAGATGAAATCGCGATGCTCGATCAGGATCGGATGCGTCGCGGCGACGATGCTCGGCTCGGTCGCTGTGAACATCTCGCGAATCATCCGCGGCATCGGGCATAGCTCGGGCGCGAGCGGCTTGATCATATTCGAAAAAGCGGCCCAATAAATGTCCATCGCCGACATAGTGTCGCCGATGAAGAATCGGCTCCCTCGAGACTTCTGCTGTTCGAGCCGTGCTGCGAGCGCGGTCAGACCCGAGACGACTCGTTCGGTGGCGCGTTTGCCGATTTCCGGAGTGTAGCCGTACTTCTTTCCCAGGTATGCCGAGGTGCCTGCCGGATCGCCACCGGGTTTCGCGAGTGCCTCATGCACCCACCGCAGCCGTTCGGTCCATCCAAGACCGTTCTCGCCGCATAGCTCGTTGCAGTAGCCGAACATCAGGATTCGGTCCTCGAGGCGCTCCGGGATAAGGCGCGGCGTCGGCGCCAGCCGCTCGGCGAGATAGAGCTGGTCGATCCACGTGGTACGCGGGCGTTCGTCATTCCATGCCATGACCGGAAAGCTGTCTTGCGCGGTCCATTCCAGAAGTATCTGAGTCGGCGAACCAAAGACATGGCCGACTCGCGCGTGCGGGAGTTGCTTGATATGCAGGATGCCCTTGAGCGCTTCACCCCATGGGCTGGGCACGTGCGCAAGCGTGACGATCCGGAGTCCGCTGGCGCGCCGCGCCTGCTCGATATCGATTCGTTCCGCTTTCACCGTCGCACCCGGCTAGGTGCCGGATTCCCAGCTTGCCAGGTATTTGCGCTGCTCGGCGGTCAGCGTATCGATCTTGAGGCTCATCGCGGCTAGCTTCACGCCGGCGATTTCCTCCTCGATCTCGACGGGCACCTCGTGAACCTTGACCGAGAGCTGCGCGCCCTTCGCCACCCATTCCGACGCCATCGCCTGCGTCGCGAAACTCATGTCCATGACCTGCGCGGGATGGCCTTCGGCGCACGCGAGGTTGACCAGCCGGCCCTCGCCGAGGAGATAGACGATGCGCCCGTTGGACAAATGATACGCGTCGATGTTGCGGGTGACGTCGCGATCGACCTTTTTCGCGGCGTCGTTGAGGTAAGCGACATCGATCTCGATGTCGAAATGGCCCGAGTTGCTCAGGAACGCACCATCCCTCATCAGGCCGAAATGCGCGGAAGTGAGCACGTGCTTGTCGCCGGTCGCGGTGATGAAAATATCGCCGACTTTCGCCGCCTCGACCATCTTCATCACGCGGAACCCGTCCATCGCGGCTTCCAGCGCGCGTATCGCGTTGACTTCCGTGACGATTACGTCGGCGCCAAGCCCGCGCGCGCGTGACGCGATGCCGCGGCCGCAATAACCGTAGCCCGCCACCACTACCACCGAGCCCGCGATTAGAACCCCGGTAGCGCGGATGATGCCGTCGAGCGTGGACTGTCCGGTGCCATAACGATTGTCGAACAGATGCTTGGTCTGTGCGTCGTTGACCGCGACCACCGGAATCTTGAGCGCGCCATCCTTGGCCATCGCGCGCAGCCGGATTACTCCCGTGGTCGTTTCCTCCATGCTTGCCTTGACGCCGGCGGCATGGCTGGCGAACTCGGTGTGAAGCAGGCTGACCAGGTCGGCGCCGTCGTCCATCGTGATCGTCGGACGGCGTTCGAGCACGGCCCGCAGATGGCCGTAGTAGGTGTCGCGATCTTCGCCGTGGATGGCGAAGGTGGGGATGCCGTACTGATCGACGAGCGCCGCCGCCACGTCATCCTGCGTCGAGAGCGGGTTGGACGCGCAGGCGAGCACTTCGGCGCCGCCCGCCTTCAGGGTGCGCAGCAGGTTGGCGGTCTCGCAGGTGATATGCAGGCAGGCGCCCAGCCGCTGGCCCTTGAGCGGCAGTTCTTTGGCGAATCGCTCGCGCAGCCGGCGCAGCACGGGCATCTGCTTGTCGGCCCATTCGATCCGCTTGCGTCCGGCCTCGGCCAGTCCGAGGTCATGCACGTCGAAGTCGCGTCCGTTTCCGTTGGCGCGGGATTTGGGAATTGCTTTGAGCTTTCTTGCCGTCGTGGCCATCGTATTCATACTCCGAAAGTTTCTGTCTGGTTTGATGGAGAGCGCGCGGTGCGCTATCAGCTGCGGCCGTCGAGCCCGAACGCGCTGCGCAGAGTCTCGGCCATATCGACCCGCTCCCACGGGAACAGCCCGTCATGCGGGGTGCGGCCGAAGTGTCCGTAGGCGGCGGTCGGCTGATAGATCGGGCGCTTCAAGTTCAGCGTCTTGATGATTCCGGCGGGCCGGAAATCGAACAGCTCGCGCAGGGTGGCCGAGAGCTTGTTCTGCGGCACGACGCCGGTGTCGAAGGTATCGACGAGTATCGAGACCGGCTCGGCGACGCCGATCGCGTAGGCGACCTGGATTTCGCATTTCGTGGCGAGTCCCGCCGCGACAACATTCTTGGCCACGTGACGCGCCATGTAGCAGGCCGAGCGATCGACCTTGCTCGGGTCCTTGCCCGAGAACGCGCCGCCGCCGTGACGGCCGTAGCCGCCGTAGGTATCGACGATGATTTTGCGCCCGGTGAGTCCGCAATCGCCATGCGGTCCGCCGATGATGAAGCTGCCGGTGGGATTGACGTGGTAGACCGTGGCGCGAGTCAGGTACTGTTCGGGAATGGTCTTCTTGATCAATTGCTCAATCACCGACTCGCGGATTTTTTCGTATTTCACGTCCGGCGAATGCTGCGTCGAGATGACCACCGCCGTCACTTCGACCGGCCGGCCGTCGGCGTAGCGCACCGTGACCTGGCTCTTGGAGTCGGGGCGCAGAAAATCGAGCTGACGGGTTTTGCGCAGCTTGGTCAGATTTTCCATCAGCCGATGCGCCATCGCGATCGGCAGCGGCATCGATTCCGGCGTCTCGTCGCACGCGAAACCGAACATCAGGCCCTGATCGCCGGCGCCCTGTTCCTTGTGCAGCCCCTGCCCCTCGGTCACACCCTGCGAGATATCGGCCGACTGCGGCTCGATCGCGGTCAGCACCGCGCAGCGGTTGCCGTCGAAACCGACCTCGGTGCTGTCGTACCCGATTTCGACCGCGGTCTGCCGCGCGAGTTTCACATAGTCGGGGCGTGCGCGGCTGGTGATCTCGCCGGCCAGCACGATCAGCCCGGTCTTGGCCAGCGACTCAAGGGCGACGCGCGAGTCGGGGTCCTCGGCGATGAGCGCATCGAGCACGGCGTCTGAAATCTGATCGCACATTTTGTCCGGATGGCCTTCGGAGACTGACTCGGACGTGAACAGGAAATCCTTAAGCGGCATTAGCAATTGCTCCTTGAAAAGCGTGTTTTCGGGTGCGCCGTCGCAGACCGGAATTCAACTTACGCGGGCGGCGCGCGGGACTGAGAAGTTCAATTGAGTTCTATTCCAGAGGGGTCAGCATAGCGCCTGCCGGAAAGTGAAAAAACGGCAACGCGCCTCAAGATTTTCAGGTAGTGATGGGTATAACTGACCAATCGGACAGAATCAAGATGGCGCGCAGCGTGAACTGCTCGGTTCGCCGCGACAGCTCGACTCTGCCCGCTCATTCCTCGCCGAAGCGCTCGTCGAACAGCGTCTGCACGGCCTTGAGAGCCTCGCGCGCGTCGGCGCCTTCGGCACGGACCTTGAGCTTGGAGCCCTGCGCCGCCCCCAGCATCATCAGGCTGGTCATGCTCTTGGCGCTGACCAGGTTCTTGCCGCGGCCAATCATCACCTGCGAGGTGAACTTCGCGGCCGTCTGCGCCAGCGCGGATGCGGCCCGCAGATGAAGTCCGAGCCGGTTCTTGACCTCCACGGTCGCCTCCGCCGCATTCACGAGCATTAAGATAAAGGTATCGCCGGCTTCGGTAAACGACCGCGCGCGATCAATCCGCTTGCGGAACTGTCTGCGCCGTGCGAGCAAGCTCGACGCCGGTCCGCCGCCCGCTCACTTCATCGCCGGCATGATACTCCAGCGGGATGAAAAGCACGGACGACATCAGCGCGAGAACTCCCATGATCACAAAGGCCGGGGTGAAATCATGCACCGACAGATGCCCGGTGCCGCGCGCGCCCATGCTCATGTGCAGCACCATCGCACCCAGCGCCACGCCGAGGCTCAAAAACAATTGCTGCGCCATGCTCGACAGACTGCTCGCGCCGCTCATCATCGCGTTGGATACGTCGGCATAGGCCAGGCTGCCCAGCGCGGTGAATTGAAGCGAGCGAAAGAATCCTCCGGTCAGCAGCGCCAATATGATGACGTAGTGTGGCGTCGTCGAGCGGAACAGCGAGTAGCTCACCATGATGAAAGCGCTGAGCACGCCGTTGCCGATCAGCACCGAGCGGAAACCCAGGCGCCGGATGATTGGCGTCGCCGTCATCTTCATGAACAAGGCACCCGCGGCGCTGGCGAACGTCAGCATTCCCGAGGCGAACGCGCTAAGTCCGAACACCACCTGCAGCAGCATCGCCAATAAAAACGGCAACGCGCCGATGCCCATCCGAAAAAATCCGCCGCCGATCGTAGCCGCGTTGAAGGTCGGGATTTTCATCAACCCCAGGTCGATGATCGGATAGTCGATGCGCTTGGCGTGCATGATGTAGAGCGCCATGCACATGCCGCCGCCGGCCATCACGCACATGACGATGCCGGCGGGAAGCACGCCGCGGCCAATCGACTCGAAGCCGAAGACCATGCCCGCCAGCCCCAGGCCGGTAAGCAGAAAGCCCCGCCAGTCGAGCGGGACGATCAAATCCTCGCGGATGTTGGGGATGTACCAGGTGATCAGCGTGATGCCGATCGCGCCGATCGGCACGTTGATGAAGAAAATCCAGCGCCAGGAATAATAGGTCACGATGAACCCGCCGATCGGCGGCCCGACCACCGGTCCCAGCACCGCGGGCACGGTCAAATAGGACATCGCGGTTACCAGCTCGGACTTGGCCACCGTTTTCAGCACGATCAAACGTCCGACCGGGACCATCATCGCCCCGCCGAAGCCCTGCGCGATACGCGCGGCGACCAGCTGCGGCAGCGATTGCGACACTCCGCAGAGCACCGAACCGATTGTGAAGATCACGATCGCGGCGCGAAAGACCGTGCGCGCGCCGAATCGATCCGCCATCCAGCCGCTGATCGGTATGAAAACCGCCAGGCTCAGCAGGTAGGAGGTGATCGCGAGGTTGAGCTTGATCGGATCCTCGCCCAACGATTTGGCCATCACCGGCAGCGCGGTCGAGATGACTGTCGAGTCGAGCATCTCCATGAACAGCGCGCAGCCGACAATCATCGGCGCCAGAAATTCGAGCGGAGAAATTTTGAACAGCCTCGGACTCATCGGACCAGATCACACATCGCCGGCAACCACGATATGTAAATCGCGCCAACCGGTAAACGGCCGTGCGGCGGCGCGCGCGTCAGTTGCCGTTGCGGCCGGGCGCGCTGCGCGCTCCGCCGGCTTCGGCGTCGCCCTTGATCGCCGCGGCGAACAATTCGCGCAGCCGCGATTCGATTTGCGCGTCGCGGGTAGTGCCCTCGCGCCGACGCCATGCGCGCAACGGGATCACCGCCTTGGCCATGTTGCGATGGCCGCCGGCGCTGCCGATATCGGCGAACAGATTCTTCACCGCCTCGCCCGCGTTGTCTCCGCTCATCCCGTGGTTGCGCACGCTTATCACCAGCTTGCCGCTGAGCTTGCCCGCCACCGCCACCCACGCCACGCCCTCGAACTGCAGGCAGAAGTCCGCCATCTGCACGATCAGGTCGTCGCGCTCGACGTGGCCGAGATTGAGCACGACCAGCCGGTCCTTGACCACCATCCGTTTCATCGCGCGCGCCAAGATTCGTGCGAAACTGAGCGGCAGCTCGGGACGATCGATCTGCCGGAGCATACTGTAGTTGGCCAGCGGAACCAGAAGCGTGAACGCTTGCAGGTCGTCGTCGGTCACGCGGCGCGACAACGCCAAAGTGTCGCTGCGAATTCCGTAGAGCAACGCGGTCGCCAGGCGCTCGCTGATTTTTTCGTCCGCCGTGACCAGGTACTCGGTCATGATCGTCGCAGTCGCGCCGTATTTCGTCCGCACGTCCTCGAACTCAGCGGCGCCGCCGGGGTAGCCGGTATGATGATCGATCACGATATCGGCGCGCGGAATTTTCTCGCCGAAGTACGGCGGCTGCACATCGACCATCGCAATCTTGTCGAAGGCGCGCAGTTCCTCCGTATCGGCCGGCTGGATTTCGATCTCCAGCAGATGCTCCATGGTGCGATTTTCCGGCCGCGTCACCGGCTTGAACGCGAACAGCGGCGTGGTCTGCTTGTTGCGCCCGAGCAGCGTCCGCAGCGCCATCGCGCTCGCCATCCCGTCGGGATCGGGATCGTCCTGCAGCACGATCGCCACGCGATCGCCTTCGCCGACCATCGCGCGCAATTCCTTGATTTTCTGCCTGGTGAACGTCTGATCCATAATTAAGATGAAACAATCCCGCGCCGCCTCGAGCGACGACGGGCGAAGTCGTCGGTTTAGCCGCGGACAGCTCGGGTGCGGGCGTTTGGGGCGCGATCAGCTCGAATAACGGGACCGGCGGTCCGAAAATGCAGGCAGTCGTCACAATCCTGGCGAGCCGTGGAAGAATTCATGGGTGGTCCCGAAATACCACAGCGCAAAGCGTTGAAGCAATGATATAGAATAAGAGCCGTTTATGGATTCCACCGATTCCCATTCCAATAAATTTCACTGTGCGATCTGCCGCCGGACATTCGCCGAGTGGTTGTTGCGCATTTCCGTCGAAGATACCGCGGGCTTTCGCCAAGAGGCCTTTATCTGCGGCAACTGCGCGGTTAAACTCCGGCTCGCCTCGGAAAAAAATCGCGACCTGCAGATCGATCCGTGGATACACGAGGCGGTCGCCAGCGTGCTGCGCGGCAAGAATCCCGACAAGCCGGAAAGCTAGCCGGGCTGGTCCAAGGAAGAAAACTGATCGATGGCGGACGTATCGAGACCCGGCCGTTCGGATAAGTCAGATTCGCAGCCCGGCAACGCGGCCGGTGCGGAACTATGGCCGCGTGAAGAAGCCCGACGGCTTGCAGAGCGCGTCGCGGCGTACGAGCCAGCGCGTCCGGTAATTTTCCAGAGCGGCTTCGGCCCGTCGGGTTTGCCGCATCTGGGCACGATGGCGGAAATCCTGCGTCCGTCGTTCGTGCGCAAGGCGTTTGCTCTGATCGAGCCGTCACGGCCGTCGCGGCTGATCGTTTTCATCGACGACCTCGATGGACTCCGCAAGGTGCCGGAGAACGTGCCCAACCGCGAGGACGTCGAGCAATATCTCGGCATCCCGGTCTCGAAGATCCCCGACCCGTTTGGATGCTGCGCGAGCTTTGCCGATCACATGATCGGGCTGCTCGGCGGATTTCTGGCGCCGGTCGAGGTCGAGTACGAACTGATGCGCGCGGCCGAGATGTATTCGTCGGGGCGCTTCGACGAGGGACTGAAGCTGATCCTCGACAAGCACGCGGAGATTACCGCGATCATCGCGCCGACGCTGCGCGAGGAAAATCGCGCGGGATGGTCGCCGTTCATGCCGATTTGTCCCAACTGCGGGCAAGTCGTCGAGCGAACGGTGTCGGCTTACCACCCCGAGCGCGCATCGATCGAGTTCGCGTGCGAAAAGAGCGCGGGCGGCAGGCCGGGATGCGGTTTTCGCGGCGAGCAGTCGGTGCTTGGCGGCAAGGCGAAGGTGCAATGGAAGGTCGACTGGGCGCTGCGATGGTACGTGCTCAAGGTCGATTACGAATTGTACGGAAAGGATCTCACCGACTCGGCGCGGCTCTCGGGACAAATTATGCGCGTGCTTGGTGCGCAGCCGCCGCTGGGATTTCCGTTCGAGATGTTCCTCGACGAGGAAGGGCGCAAGGTCTCGAAGTCAGTCGGACGCGGCGTGACGGTCGAACAGTGGACGCGTTACGCGCCGATCGAGGTGCTCAAATTTTTTCTGCTGCTCAATCCGCGCCGCGCGCGCAAGCTGTTTCTCGAGGCGATTCCGCAATACGTCGACGAATACCTCGACGCGTTGCGCGCCTACGCGGCGGCGTCGGAGCAGCAGCGGCGCGAATCGGTGCTCGAATTTGTCATCCAGAGCACGACCCCGAGGCGATTCAACTCGGCGCTCAGCTTCGGGCTGATGATGAACGCCGTCGGCGCGCTGGGCACTTCGGATCGCGGCCACATCTGGGAATATCTGGTCCGCTACGACGCGTCGATCGCGGGCGATCCCGAAACGGAGGCGATGGGCCGGACGCTGATGGAATGCGCGCTCAATTTCTACTGCGATTTCATCGTGAGGGAACCCTACACGCCGTCGGATACGCAGCGCGCGCAGCTGAAAAGCCTCGCGGCGTATCTGGTTGAAAATCAGGGTGCGAGCGCCGAAGAGATCGAGAAGAAGATTTACGATCTCGGCCGCGAAAATTACGACAAGCCCGGCAAGATTTTTCCGCTTCTGTATCGATCGATTCTCGGCCAGGAGCGCGGACCGCGCCTGGGCGCGTTCATCCGGCTTGCCACGCCGGCCCGCATCGTCGAACTGCTCGACGCAACGATCGCGCGCACCGGCTAGACGAATTCGGCGAACACGGAGTCGGCCATTTCCAGGCCGCGATCGGTCAGCTTGATTCGGCCGCGCTCGAGCGTCAGCAACCCGTTTTCGAACAGCGTGGTGGCGACGCTCCCGAAGATGGATTCGAAGCTGCGGCCGAAGCGCTCGTGAAAATCGGCCAGCGCGAAGCCTTCGCGCAGCCGTAGATTGAGAAACACAAATTCGCTCTGCGCGCCGGCTTCGTCGATCGTTTCAGCGCCGGCCTCCGCGTTTCTGCGCTCTTCGATCGCGGAAATGTAACGCGCCGGGAGTTTCTCGTTCCACCATCGCTTGCGCTGGCCGCCGCGCCCGTCACCTGCGTAGCTGTGAGCGCCCGCGCCGATTCCGAGGTACGTCTGCGCGCGCCAGTAGGTCAGGTTGTGGCGCGCTTCGTGGCCGGGCGCTGCATAGTTCGAAATTTCATACATAGCGTAGCCGCGCCGCGGGATTTCTTCGCGCACGGTTTGATACATCGCGGCCTGCTCGTCAGTCGCGAGCTGTTTGATTCGTCCGTGCTTCAAGTCCGTGAAAAAAGCGGTGCCTTCTTCGAAGGTCAGGTTGTATGCCGAGATGTGATCGGGTTCGAGCGCGGCCACCGATTCGATGTCGAAGAGAACATCGGCAACCGTCTGTCCCGGAACCGCGAAGATCAAATCGAGATTGAGGCGATCGAAGCCGGCGCGATACGCCATTCTTACAGCTGTGCGGGTTTCGTCGGCGCAATGAATCCGGCCGAGAAACTTGAGCGTCGCGGCATTGAACGACTGCGCGCCGAAACTGATTCGATTTACCTCCGCCGCGCGCATCCCGCCGAGTTTCGCCAGGTCCACGGTGCCCGGATTCGCTTCGAGGGTTATCTCGGCGTCGGGTTCTATCCCGCAGGCGCGATTGGCGGCGTCGATAATCTCGCCGATGGATTTGGGATCGAACAGCGACGGCGTTCCACCCCCAAAAAAGATGGTCCGGATGCGCTGGCCTGAATACGGCGGAGTGCTCGCCCGGTACTTCAGCTCGGAAATCAGCGCGCGGGTATATTGCGCTTCCGGCCATGAGGATGCCGCGTGCGAATTGAAGTCGCAGTACGGACACTTCGAGTGGCACCACGGAATATGGACGTAGAGCGAAAAGCTCACAGGACGATTGTAGCGCGCCTCGAACGCCCGCTACTACGCGCCTTTGACGGTCGCTATACTGCCTGCGTCAGAGGGCACTTGTCCGAAATCGCACCCAATCGTCAGGATCGCAACGAACCGCGCGCCGAGGCACGCCCCGGCCCCGCGGGCGCGAGCGGATCGGGCGCGAGCCGGGCCGGCACGATCGCCGCGGGCGTGTTGCTCAGCCGGATTGCCGGTCTCGTCCGGGACAGCATCTTCGCGCATTTCCTCGGCGACTCGGCCACCGCGGACGCGTTCAAGGCGGGGTTTCGCATCCCGAACATTCTGCAGAACCTGTTCGGCGAGGGCGTGCTGTCGGCGTCGTTCATCCCGGTTTACGGAAAATTGCTGGGCGAGGGCGACAATGAAACCGCCGACATGCTGGCGTGGGGCGTCGGCGCGATTCTGACTCTCGGCGTATCGGTGATGGTGGCGATCGGCGTGATGGTGACGCCGTATCTGATCGACGTGATCGCGCCGGGCTTCGCGGGCGACAAACGCGAGCTGACGATACAGATCGTGCGCATCCTGTTTCCCGGCGCAGGATTGCTGGTGATGTCGGCGTGGTTTCTCGGCGTCCTGAACAGCCATCACAAATTTTTCGTCTCGTACACCGCGCCGGTGGCGTGGAATGTCGCAATGATCGCGGCACTGCTCTACTACGGGCCGCGCCGCTCGCAGGACGGGCTTGCGATCTTGATCTCGTGGGCGTCGGTGGTCGGCTCCGCTTTGCAAATCGCGGTACAGGTGCCGCAAACGCTTGCGCTGCTGAGAAAGAATCGCATCGACTTCGCACGCATCGCCGCGCCGCTCCGATCCGTGTTCCACAATCTGACGCCGGTGGTCCTCAGCCGCGGCGTAGTCAACCTGAGCGCTTACGTGGACAACGTGCTGGCGAGCCTCTTGCCGACCGGCGCCGTCGCCGCGCTCAACTACGGCCAGTTGCTCTACATGGTGCCGATCAGCCTGTTCGGATACTCGGTGGCCGCGTCGGAGTTGCCCGCGATGTCGCGCGCCGCCGGTGCGATGCCCGAGCAAATGAGCGCGATTCTGCGTATTCGATTGAACCGGGGACTGCGCCAAATCGCATTCCTGGTGGTCCCGTCGTCCGCGGCTTTTTTGATTCTCGGCGACGTGATCGTCGCGATGATTTATCAATCCGGCGCTTTCACCCGCGCCGATGCGGTTTACGTGTGGGCCGTGCTCGCGGGTTCGGGGGTGGGGCTGCTCGCGGCCACGATGGGCCGGTTGTACAATTCGGCGTTCTACGCGCTGTTCGACACCCGCACCCCGCTTCGATTCGCACTAATCCGCGTCGCGCTGACGCTGGTGCTCGGCTATCTGTGCGCGATTCCACTGCCGCCGATGCTCGGAATCGCGCAGAAGTGGGGCGTTGCCGGACTGACGGTGTCAGCGGGCGCGGCGGGATGGGTTGAGTTTGCGATGCTGCGATGGGCGCTCAACGGGCGTATCGGATGGACCGGGCTCGAGCGTTCGTATCTGGCGAAATTGTGGGCGCTGGCTCTTGGAGCCGCCGCGCTCGCATTCATCCTGAAACTTCGGATGGCGGGATTCGGGCCGCGCATCCAGGGGTTGGCGGTACTTTCGACTTACGGCGGGCTCTACCTGTTCGGCGCCTGGATGCTTGCGATGCCGGAACTCAAGCAATTCACCGATCAAATCACGCGCCGTCTTTCCCCGCGCGCGGCTTCGAACTCATCCGATCAATAGTCGCGCTGGTGGAGCGTCCGCCCAGCAACGGCGCCAGCGCCACGGTTCCTCCGCGCGATTCGACGAATGCCTGGCCGTCAACCCGCTTGCCGCGCCAATCCTCGCCCTTGATCAAGACGTCGGGTTTAACCGCGCGAATAATTTTCTCGGCCCGCGTTTCGTCGAACACAACTACGTAATCAACCGCTTCCAGCGCGGCGAGGATTCTCGCCCGCTCCGCCGCGGGATAGATGGGGCGCGCGTCGCCCTTGAGCCGCCGCACGCTGCGATCGCTGTTGAGTCCGACCACGAGCAGGTCGGCCTGCGCGCGCGCAAACGCGAGCATCTGGATATGCCCGGCGTGCAGCAGATCGAAGCATCCGTTGGTAAACGCGATTCGCCGGCCGGCGCGCCGCTCGCGCTCCAGCGCCGCCTTGAGTTCGTCGATCGAATGGATTTTGCGCTCGTAGCTCAAGTGAGCGGGACTCAGCGCGCGGGCGAGATCTTCGCGCGTGATCACTTCCGTGCCGATCCGGGTCACCTCGATGCTCGCGGCCAGGTTCGCGATCGTCGCCGCCGACGAGAAGCCCAGTCCCGCGATCGAAAACATCCCGAACACGCTCAGCACCACGTCGCCCGCTCCCGTCACGTCGTAAACCTCGCGCGGCACCGTCGATACGTAGGTGTCTTTGCCGCCGCGCTCCGCCAGGTACATCCCGTCGCGATCGAGCGTTATCAGGCACGCCTCCAGGCCGAGCTTGCGCACCAGAGTTTCGGCCGCCTTGCGCCACGCGCCGCGATCGGTAAGCTGCATCCCGGTGGCGACTTCGGTTTCGTGACGATTGGGCGTAAGCGCGGTGGCGCCGCGATAAATCGAAAAGTCCTCGGTCCGGCGCGGATCGACAATCACCGGGATGCCGCGCGCCCGGGCTCCATCGATCAGCGCCCGCAACACGGCCTGCGTCAGCATTCCCTTGTCGATATCCGATATCAGCACCCCGTCGCAGCTGCGAAGCTCGGACTTGACGCGGGCAATCAGCTCGCGTTCGCGCGCGGGCTTGAGCGCGCTCGGGTCTTCCTCATCGACGCGCAGCAGTTGCTGGGTCGCGCGATGGGCCGCCTGCACGGAACCGAGCATTCGATCCTTGACGATGGTGGGGCGGTCGGGATCGATCAGAATCGAGCGCGTATCGATTCCCAGATCGGCGAAAATCTCGCGCAGCAGAGCGCCGTTGCGATCCGCGCCCACCACGCTGAGCGCGCTCACCTCGGCGCCGAGCGCGCGCAAGTTCGCCATCACGAAGCCGGCGTTGCCGGGCTTTTCCTCGCGGCGTTGCACGCGCAGGATCGGAATCGGCGCTTCGGGCGAGATTCGCGCG